>ERZ651768.518-NODE-518-length-29192-cov-4.308638_pt1 | contig 29192 bp, 30 predicted proteins | sample MGYA00514754_ERZ651768 | MGnify/ENA metagenome assembly ERZ651768
TAGGACAGATTTAGATAAATTGATTGTTGATTTAGAAACCGATGGAACAATAGAACCAGAGAGTGCAATAAAATATGCAGGAGCTATTCTTCAAAATCAACTGAGTATTTTTGTTGACTTGACTAGGGTGCAGGAACAACAAAAAGCAGAAGAGGAAGTGCTGATAGATCCCATCATGTTAAGACCAGTCGATGAATTAGAGCTAACGGTTCGTTCTGCAAATTGTCTCAAAGCTGAGAATGCAAATTATATTGGAGACCTGGTTCAAAAAACAGAAGTGGAGTTGTTACGAACTCCTAATTTAGGTAAAAAATCCCTGAATGAAATAAAGGAAGTTTTAGCCAGTCACGGCTTGTCGTTGGGAATGGAGTTGGAGATTTGGCCTCCCAAGGAGTTAGCCACAGATCAAGATAACGAAGAGTAATAGAACTACTGTATTAATAAGGAGCTAATAAAAGATGCGACATAAGAAAACTGGAAGAAGGTTAGGTAGAAATAGCGCCCACCGTAAAGCTATGTATCGTAACATGGCTGTTTCTCTTATTGTGCATGAGTCAATATCAACAACATTGCCCAAAGCTAAGGAATTGAGAAGAACAATAGAACCGCTGATCACGCTTGCAAAAGAAGATGGCGTTGCTAAGAGAAGAAGAGCTTTTGATAAACTTAGAGATAAAGCAGCAGTGGGGAAACTCTTCGATGAAATAGGTCCAAGGTTCCAGGAAAGAACAGGTGGTTATTTGAGAATACTTAAAAAGGGCTCAAGATCAGGTGACTCTGCTCAAATGGCTTTAGTTCAGTTAACTGATTATGAAATTGAGTTTAGTGATAGTTTGACTGATGATTAGTTATGTTTCCTACTTGCAATTGATTTTTTTTCTAATTTTCTAACCTTGCACTTCTTCCTGTCCTTCTTGTTTGTAGAGCAACAAGAATATAATTTTATCTAATCACATAGTTAACTAGTTTATTATTCTGTGTATTATTGTATTTGAGGCTCTCAACAATAAAATAAAAACATGACCCAAAAAACGATACTGACGGGAATAACTACAACGGGAACACCACATTTAGGAAACTATGCTGGCGTCATTAGGCAGGCTATTCATGCAAGTTTCGAAAAAGAACATCGATCTTTTTATTTCTTAGCAGATTATCATGCCTTGATAAAAAACCATGATCCAATAAAAGTTAAGCAATCTTGTCTTGAAGTTGCAGCTACTTGGCTAGCATTAGGATTGGATTCTGATAGAACGTATTTTTATCGTCAATCTGATATTCCTGAGATTCCAGAGCTTATGTGGATTTTAAACACATTTACGGCGAAAGGTTTGATGAACAGAGCGCATGCATATAAATCGGCAGTCCAAGCCAACAAAGAATCGGATGAAAAAGATCCTGATAAAGGGATTTCAATGGCTTTATACTCATATCCAGTATTGATGGCCGCTGATATCCTAATGTTTAAATCAACACATGTCCCAGTTGGACAAGATCAAAAGCAACACCTAGAAATGACACGCGATATAGCTCAACGATTCAATCATCATTTTGGAGATATATTTGTAATTCCTGAGGTAGTGATTGAAAGAGATGCATCTGTTTTACCAGGGTTAGATGGTAGAAAAATGAGTAAGAGTTATAACAACTCTATACCACTCTTTCTGCCGAGTGAAGAACTAAGAAAGTTAATCATGAAAATAAAAACTAATTCTCTAGAACCTGGTGAGCCCAAAGCAACAAAGAATTGTCCACTGTTTGATATTTTTCAAGGCATAGCTACGCCTGAAGCCACATCTGAATTTAAAGATAAGCTAGAACAAGGTATGGCATGGGGAGAGGCAAAAGAGGAATTATTTCTATATCTAGAGGATCTTTTCTCAGGTCCTAGAGAAGAATATTTGAAGTTAATGAATGATCCTAAATATGTAGATAAACTATTAAAATCAGGGGCAGCAAAAGCTAGAGAGTTATCACAGCCTTTTCTCAGAGAGATCAGAGCTGCAGTAGGCATAGATTGATTAGCCTGATACTCAAAGAATCTTCTTAAGGTACTGACCAGTATAGGATAGTTTATTTTTTGCAACGGCCTCCGGGGATCCTTCTACTATAATTTCACCACCATTATCTCCACCTTCGGGGCCAAGATCAATTATCCAATCCGCAGTTTTTATAACATCCAAGTTGTGTTCAATTACCACCACGGTATTACCCTCATTGCGTAATTTTATCAATACCTTAAGTAGTTGTTTAATATCATGAAAATGAAGACCAGTTGTAGGTTCATCTAGTATATATAGAGTGCCACTATTACCCCTTTTAGAAAGCTCTTTGGAAAGCTTAATTCTTTGTGCTTCTCCTCCTGAAAGGGTAACAGCACTTTGCCCAAGTTTTATGTAACCAAGACCCACTTCAACAAGTGTAGTTAGTTTATTTTTAATGCTTGGAATATTGAAAAAGAACTTATAAGCATCACTGACATTCATTTCAAGAACGTCATAAATATTTTTGTTTTTGTACATTATTTCAAGCGTTTCTCTATTAAATCGTTTGCCTTTGCATGCATCACAGGTCACATAAATATCTGCTAAAAAATTCATTTCAACTTTAATCACACCACCACCCTGGCATGTTTCACATCTTCCACCTTTGACGTTAAAACTAAAACGCCCCGGTTTATATCCTCTAGATCTGGATTCTTGAGTAGAAGAGAACAATTCTCTAACGGGTGTAAATAAACCAGTATAGGTTGCTGGATGAGATCTTGGTGTTCTTCCTATAGGGCTTTGGCTTATATCTATCATTTTGTGGACGCTAACTGGTTCCTCAATGAAAGTTTTAGACAGATCATCGCAGGGTTTTTTTTCCAATGTTGATGCTATTAATGGCTGAAGAGTACCATTTATTAAAGTAGATTTTCCTGAGCCAGAAACTCCTGTAACACAGGTGAATAGATTCAATGGAATTTCTACATTTAGAGCTTTTAAATTATTCTTATGTGCATTTTTTATTTTGATAATTTTATCTTTAACAGGAGCTAATCTCTTGGAGGGCATTGGAATAGATTTTTCTTTTTTCAAATACTGGCCAGTCAATGATCTTGGTTCTTTTAGAAGGCACTCCAAATTGCCTTGAGCCACAACCTCACCGCCTGCATTTCCTGCACCAGGGCCTAAGTCAACAATATAATCGCCTGATCTGATAGCTGCTTCATCATGTTCAACGACAATAACAGTATTTCCTAAATCTCTAAGTTTTGTAAGGGTAGCAATTAATCTTTCATTATCTCTTTGATGGAGACCTATAGTAGGTTCATCAAGGATATACATCACTCCAACCAGACCCGATCCGATTTGACTTGCTAGCCTGATTCTTTGAGATTCCCCACCTGATAGCGTTTCAGCGCTCCTTTCTAGATTAAGATAATTTAATCCAACGTTTGATAAGAACAATAAGCGCTCTTGAATCTCCTTGATAATGTTGGATGCAATTTCACCTCGAGTTCCTTTAATATTTAATATTTGAAAGAAGGTCAAAGTTTCGTCGATATTCATTTTTGTTATATCTGCTATATTTTTATTTTTTATAAAAACATGCCTGGCTGCTTCATTTAATCTTGTTCCATGGCAATTTAAGCAGCTTTTTACACTCATAAATTTTGATAAAGCGTCTTTGACTGCTTTTGATTCTGTTTCTTTGTATCTTCTTATTAAATTGGGTATAACACCTTCAAAAACATGTTTTCTTGATATTTTTCTACCTCTTCTTCCAGGATAATAGAACTGTATTTTTTCATCCCCACTTCCATATAAAAGAGTATTTTGAACGGTTTCACTATAGGATTCATATGGTGTATCAATATTGAAACCAAAATGTTTTGACAAGCTTTTAATCAAATGAAAGTAATAAATGTTTCTTTTATCCCAACCCCTTATAGCGCCTTCTGCAATACTAAGTTTGGGATTCTTGATGACAAGATGTGGACTAAAAAATTGTTCAACTCCTAGGCCATCACAGCTTTGACAAGCTCCTGCAGGGTTATTAAATGAGAATGATCTGGGTTCTAGTTCTTGAATGGAATAGCCACAGATGGGACAAGCAAATCGATCAGAAAATAACAACATTGGATTACTTTTTTCTAGGTTAACAATCTTGGCAACTCCATGTGCCATTTCCAGTGCCGTTTCAAAAGATTCAGTTAACCGAAGAGCAATATCAGGTTTAACTGTAAATCTATCAACGACAACTTCAATTGTATTTTTTTTCTTCGAATCGATAGTTGGTAAATCATCGATATCGTATATTTTTTGGTTAATTCTAAGCCTTATGAAACCTTTAGCTTTTATTGTTTTTATTAATTCAACGTGTTCTCCCTTTCTGTCATTAACAATGGGTGATAACAGAACTAATTTTGATCCTTCTTTTATTTGTAATACATGATCAACCATCTCACTAATATTTTGTATTCCCAATTCAATACCGTGTTCAGGACACTTTGGAATTCCGGCTCTCGCATAAAGTAAACGAAGATAATCATATATCTCAGTCACCGTGCCAACTGTTGATCTTGGATTGTGCGAAGTGGTCTTTTGTTCTATTGAGATTGCAGGTGAAAGTCCTTCGATCAAATCAACATCTGGTTTTTCCATCATTGATAGGAATTGCCTTGCATACGCTGATAAAGATTCAACATAGCGTCTTTGGCCTTCGGCATAAATTGTGTCAAATGCCAATGAAGACTTACCAGAACCAGAAAGACCCGTCAGGATAATAATTTTGTTTCTAGGCAACTCTAGGTCTAAATTCTTTAAATTATGTGTTTTTGCCCCTTTGATTCTAATATGTTGCACGTTCAAACTTATAATAATTTGTACCAAACATTCAATGATAAATCTTTTTAAGTTTAAGAGCCAAACCTAACTTAAGATCTTAGAGAGAATAGATAAATTTGTGTTCAGAATAATTATTTTTTTATCGATCTTAAGCACAATCTTTTAGCTTTTTGTTTACAATAACCATTGGAATAATGAATCTTTAGATGAGGTAAGGAAATAATATGGCTAGAGGAATCAATAAGGTTATAGTTTTAGGTAATTTGGGTGCTGATCCGGATGCCCGTTTTATGCCTAATGGAAATGCAGTTACAAATATTAGTGTTGCTACCAGCGAATCATGGATTGACAAAGAATCTGGAGATCGCCAAGAGAGAACCGAATGGCATAGGGTTGCTTTTTTTGGACGACTAGCAGAAATCGCCAGCGAATACCTAAAAAAAGGCTCTCAGGTTTATATAGAGGGCAAACTCAGAACTAGAAAATGGGAAGACAAAGAGGGAAATGATCGTTGGACAACTGAAATAATAGCCAATGAAATGCAGATGCTTGGTGAACGAATGACTTCCGCTGCCAGCTCTGATAATTTTGAGACACCTAAACAAAGTGCCAATAATGCTTCATCAGATGATTTTGATGACGATATTCCTTTTTAATACCACCAATAATTCAAATTATTAAATGTGTCTGGAAAGATATTTATAAAATCGTGTCTGGAAAGATATTTATAAAATCTTTTGGTTGTCAGATGAATGAATACGATGCCAGTAAGATGGCCGATATCATGTGTCATGATCAAGGTATGAAACTAACCGATGATCCATCAAAGGCAGATCTATTATTGTTGAATACATGTTCTGTAAGGGAGAAACCACAAGAAAAAGTGTTTTCACAACTTGGCAGATGGCACGCTTACAAAAAAAATAATCCCAATATTATAATCGGAGTGGGTGGATGTGTTGCAAGCCAAGAGGGTGAATCAATTATTAAAAGAGCACCTTATGTTGATATGGTCTTCGGACCGCAAACATTGCACCGCCTACCAAAAATGTATGATGAAGTAATTGCATCGAGACATTCGGTTGTTGATATTAGTTTTCCAAAATTAGAGAAATTTAATTTTTTTCCAAAAACAAATCAAATCAAACCCTCATCTTTTGTTTCAATTATGGAAGGATGCAGTAAATTATGCTCCTTTTGTATTGTTCCTTATACGAGAGGTTTAGAAGTGTGCCGGTCTCCAGAGCAAGTGATGGAAGAGATTCAAGATTTAGCTTCAAAAGGAGTCAGAGAAGTAAATCTTTTGGGTCAAAATGTGAATGCTTATAGGGCGAAAAATGTTCAAGGCAATAAAATAACATTATCCAATCTTATTGAGCAAGTAACTGCAATATCAGGGATTGATCGCATCCGTTTTACCACATCGCATCCGATACAATTTAACGAGGATTTAATTCAATCGTTTGCCAGTCCAAAATTAGCCAATTTTCTTCATCTTCCGGTACAGAGTGGGTCCAATAAAATATTACAATTAATGAAAAGAAAGCATACCGTCGAAGCTTATATTGATAAAATCAAAAAACTAAGAGATCTTAGACCTGATATTAGTATTTCCTCAGATTTCATTGTTGGATTTCCAGGTGAGACCGAAGAGGATTTTGAACAAACTCTAACATTGATTGATACCATAGGTTTTGATCAATCATTCAGTTTTATATTCAGCCCAAGACCTAATACATCTGCTGCAAGCATGGAAGATACAATCGGCTATGATACAAAACTTGCCAGACTCCAAAAATTACAAGCCAGAATAACTAAACATGCAATGGCAATCAGTAGAAAAATGATCGGGACCAAGGAAAGCGTCTTGGTAGAAAAGCAATCTAAGAAAATCAAAACACAAATGACTGGTAGAACAGAAAATAATCGCTGGGTTAACTTTGATGGTCATCAAGATTTAATTGGACAGTTTGTTGATCTCATAATAACTGAGGCACTGCCTAATTCTCTTAGAGGTAGATTAACTTAATAAAAACTTTGTATAGGATTTTTTGGCTTGAACCATAAAGAATTTGAAATAGATTCAACAGATAACAATAATCTTGTAAATTTATTGGGTGTGTTTGATAAAAACTTGCGAGTGATCGAAGATTTTTTGTCCATAGAAATCAAGAATAGGGGAAATATTTTCTTGTTGTCAGGCCAAAGTGAAGATTTAATAAAAGGTGAGGAAATTATCAGGCATTTGTATAAAGCTGCTGCTAATGGAAATCTATCAGAGAGAAAAATACATTTATTGTTGAGAAAGTATATGGGAGAGAATGGAACTGAGCAAAATAGTGAGAATAGCTCAATTATTAAAACACCTAAGCTGGAAATCAGAACCCAAAGTGGTAACCAACTAAACTATGTTAAGTCTATTAGAGCTAATGATTTGTCTTTTGGAATAGGACCTGCTGGAACTGGTAAAACTTTTTTAGCTGTTGCCTTAGCAGTTGAAGCATTGCAAAACGATTTTAGAAAGGTAATTCTTGTTAGACCTGCTGTTGAAGCAGGCGAAAGTCTTGGTTTTCTGCCAGGTGATTTATCCCAAAAGGTGGATCCTTATCTTAGACCAATGTATGACGCCTTATATGAAATGCTGGGTTTTGATCAAGTGCATCATTTAATCGAAAGAAGAGTAATCGAATTGGCTCCACTGGCCTTTATGCGGGGTCGATCGTTGAATGAGAGTTTTGTAATTTTAGATGAAGCACAAAATACCACTATTGAACAAATGAAAATGTTTCTGACTCGCATGGGCTTTGGGTCTAGATTTGTGATTAATGGTGATATCACTCAAATAGATTTGCCAGCAGACAAAATCTCTGGACTGAAGCATGCATTAAATGTTTTGAGTGAAATCAAGAGTATCGGTTTTACCAATTTTAATTACTCTGATGTAGTGAGACACAGTCTTGTTCAAGACATTGTGGAAGCTTACGAGAATCATAATGAATAGGCTCTTCTCTTATAGGTTTAATTTTCTATGAATCAACTTGACCGTCAACGAGTAAGTGTACTGATTCAAAATAAAACCGACCATGTCCTTCCTTTGGAAGCCAACAATATAGAGGAATGTATTAACTTGAGTGTTCAAGCTTCACAAGTAAAACTAGAATATCCATTGGCTGTCAATGTTAGGATTGTTGATCACAACGAAGGATTGATATTGAATAAGGAGTATAGAAAAAGGAAACAACCTACAAATGTTTTGACATTTGAAGGCAATTTGGATCAAGAGAGAAATTTGGGTATTGAACTCCCTTTTCTAGGTGATATTGTTATTTGCTTGCCTGTGGTGATTCAAGAATCTAGAGACCAAAATAAAAATCTTAGTTCACATTTTTCTCATATGCTGATACATGGATTTTTACACTTGTTGGGTTTTGATCATAAAAAAAGAGACGATGAAAAAATTATGCAGAGTATTGAAAATCAAGTTATAGAACAATCAGATATCCCGATTTGAAGTAAATAACCTCGAATGAATGCATGGATTAAAAAATTAATTTCTCTAGTCAAAGGCAAGGAAAGTGATCCTGAATCATTTTTTAGAATGATTAACTCAGGCCAATGGGATGAGTTTTTAGGGCAAGATGAAATTAGAATGATCCAAGGTGTTATCGAAGTCTCTGAACTTCAAGTGAGAGATATAATGATTCCCCGTTCCAATATGGTCGTTTTGGATATTGATTTGTCTATCACAGATCTTTTGAGTCAAATAGCACAATCAGGTCATTCCAGGTTTCCAGTCATTGGTGAAAATAAAGATGAGGTTGTTGGGATACTTTTGGCAAAAGATGTATTGAGATTTTCAACGGATAATACCAACAATGATTTTGAGATAACTAATTTTCTTAGGAATCCAACTTTTATTCCAGAAAGCAAGAGATTGAAAACTTTACTCAATGAGTTTAGAAAGAGTAGGAATCATATGGCCATTGTGGTGGATGAATATGGAAGAATAGCAGGACTATTGACTATTGAAGATGTTCTTGAGCAAATTGTAGGAGATATTGAAGACGAATACGATGCTGAAGATTTGTCGATGATACGAGAGAAAAGTGCTGGCACATTTGAGGTTGATGCCTTGATTCGAATTGAAGATTTCAACGAATATTTTGAAACCCAGTATTTGGACGAAGACTTTGATACCCTCGGAGGAATGATTATGAAAAATTTAGGAAGGCTTCCACACAGAGGTGAACTTATATCAATTGAACCAATGAGTTTTAGAATAGTTAAATCAGACAATAGGCAAGTGCATTTGATAGAAGTGAGAGGCATTGAATAGACATCACGTATTGTCCTGTATAGCAGGAGCATTGTTTTTGTTGGCTTTCGAACCCTTTGATGTGTCCATGCTATCAATTATTTCTATTTGCTATTTATTTTATTTATCAATAAATCAACCTCCAAAAATTGTAGCCCAATGTTTTTTTTGTTTTGCTTTGGTGTTATTTTCATCGGGACTCCATTGGCTATACATAAGCATACATACTGTTAGTGGCGCACCTATTTGGTTGACAATACTGTTAATTTTTTTGCTGTCGTCATTGATGGCTCTGTATTATTACCTTACAGGTTTGTTGATTAGTAAGATTTATCATGCAAGCCAATCTAAATCACTAATCTTACTTAGTATAGGGCCTGCGTTGTGGGTTTTAATGGAATGGGCTAGGGGTTGGTTGTTATCAGGATTTCCTTGGTTCAGTGTGGGCTATAGTCAGATCAATACTTTTCTTTCTAATTGGGCACCTATCGGTGGCATTTATATGGTGAGTTGGATCTGTGCAATATCTTCTGGTCTGTTAGTTCTCATATATTTAAGCGCCAAGCAAACTAGCACTAAAGCTTTGTTTCTGTTACTAGTTCTTCTATGCACTTCATGGGGAATGGGAGTAATTCAATGGACCGAACCAAAGAGCGATAAGCTCAATGTTAGTTTAGTTCAAGGAGCAATTGAGCAAGAGAAAAAGTGGCTGCCCGGTGAATTTGGAAATACACTGGATTTATACAAAAAGACTCTTCAATCTGAGGATCAGTTAGATGTGGTGATCTGGCCTGAGGTTGCAATTCCAGCCATTTCAAAAAATGTTAAACCCTACCTTAATGAAATAAGTACAATCTTAGAGAAGAAGAATATTCAGCTATTGTTATTAGGTGTTCTTACCTATAACGAGGCAAACGGCGGTGTTAGAAATTCAATGATGGCACTTGGTTCAAGCGATGTGGTTTATCATAAAAGGCACCTTGTGCCTTTTGGAGAGTATTTTCCGGTTCCAAATATTATCAGATCTTGGCTCAAAAGGATGGGTCTTCCCAATAGAGATATAGAATCAGGCGCGAGCATTCAGGACATGCCCCAAGTAAATGAGGTCTTTATTGCTCCAACAATTTGTTATGAGGATATTTTTGGTTCAGAGCAATTAGGTTATTTTCCTGAAGCTAATGTTTTGGTAAATATTACTAATAATGCTTGGTTTGGGAAATCCATTGCAGCAGAGCAACATTTTCAAATGTCCAGGATGAGAGCCATGGAAGTGGGTCGTTATCTTCTACGATCTACCAATACAGGTGTCACAGCGATTGTCGATCCTAATGGGCGTATTCAAAAACGCTCTGAACCTTTTACATTTTCAATCCTAAAAGGAACATTTGTGCCTATGAGCGGTGTAACTCCTTACACGAAGCATGGAGATTCATTAGTATTATTTCTTATCATATTGAGTTTAGTTTTGGGCTATTATTGGGGTATAAGAAGACCCAAAGAGTAATACAGTTTCCACTAATTACTATCCCGATGTATGCTTGAAACTGTTTTTTTAAATGAAATTAAATATGGCAGACAAACCATACAATCCAAAAGAAATAGAATCTGGAGTTCAAGCTTTCTGGAGAGAGAACCGTGTTTACGAAGTTAGCGAAGATTCTAATTTAGAGAAATTCTATTGTTTATGTATGTTTCCTTACCCTAGTGGAAGACTGCATATGGGTCATGTACGTAATTACACCATAGGTGATGTCATCTCAAGATATCAGAGAATGTTAGGTAAGAATGTATTGCAACCAATGGGTTGGGATGCTTTTGGATTGCCTGCAGAAGGAGCTGCAATTAAGAATAATATGCCCCCAGCTCAATGGACCAGAGACAATATTGAATATATGAAACATCAATTAAACCTGCTTGGATTTGGTTACGATTGGACTAGAGAACTAACCACTTGCGATCCAAATTATTATCATTGGGAACAATGGATGTTCTCCCGTTTATATGAAAAAGGTATTGCCTATAAAGATAAAGCCATAGTCAACTGGGACCCTGTTGAGAATACAGTATTGGCAAATGAACAAGTGATCGATGGCAAAGGATGGAGGTCAGGCGCAAAGATTGAACGACGTGAAATGCCTCAATGGTTTTTAAAAATTACTGATTACTGTGAAGAATTGCTTTCGGGCTTAGACAATCTTGACTGGCCAGAACCCGTCAAAATTATGCAGAGAAACTGGATAGGTAGATCCGAAGGGGTTGAAATCATTTTTAAAATTGTTGATTCAGAACAAACATTAATAACCTACACTACTAGACCTGATACCTTATTCGGTGCAACTTATATGGCTTTGGCACCCGAGCATCCTCTTGTGCAGTCCATGTCAGAAACTAATCAGGATATTAAAGAATTTCTAGAGCAAACAAAACTACAGGCCGTTTCTGAGGAAGCGCTGGAGAAAATGGAAAAAATAGGGATTCCCTTGGAGCGAAATGCAATCAATCCAATCAATGGTAATGAAATCCCAATATGGGTGGCTAACTTTGTCTTAATGAGTTATGGAACTGGAGCAATTATGTCTGTCCCTGCGCACGATCAAAGAGATTATGATTTTGCCAAAAAATATGGCTTATCTATCCAACCAGTAATCATTCCAGCAGATCCGAGTATCGAGCACGATTTTGCAAAAGAAGCTTTTCAGTTACCTGGTCGGTTAATCAATTCTGAACAATATGATGGGATAGACTCCTCAGAAGCCATAGAAGCAATCACTTCCGAGTTGGTGAAACAAAAGAAAGGGAAAAAAGTGGTTAATTACCGCTTAAGGGACTGGCTGATTTCACGGCAAAGATATTGGGGAACACCCATCCCGATGCTTTCGGATGAAAACGGGGAAATTTTCCCTGAACGTGATCAGAATTTACCAGTTGTGCTTCCTGAAAATGTTTCGTTTACAGGTGTTCAGTCACCAATTAAATCAATGAAAGAATTCACAGAGACGGTTGATCCCATATCAAAAAAAATCCATTTCAGAGAGACTGATACGTTTGATACTTTTATGGAATCTTCTTGGTATTATGCACGATTTTGCTGTCCAGATAATGATCAGAAAATGTTAGATGAAAGAGCAAAATATTGGCTACCCGTCGACTTGTATATAGGCGGTATTGAGCATGCTATTCTTCATCTGCTTTATGCTCGGTTTTACCATAAGCTTTTAAGAGATGAAGGTTTGATTGAAGAAGACGAGCCTTTCAAACGGTTATTGACCCAAGGCATGGTACTGAATGGCGGTGTCAAGATGTCGAAATCCATGAATAACACTGTTGATCCAGAAGAGATGATAAATAATTATGGTGCCGATACTGTCAGATTTTTTATGATGTTTACCGCACCTCCTGAGCAGTCATTAGAGTGGTCAGACAAGGCGATCAATGGGGCTTTTCGTTATTTGAAAAAATTATGGAATATTGTTCATACCAAAATAGACGATCTTTTAGATACAGAAGACATTAATCAAAATGATGCTTTGAATGACACACAAAAAGAACTTAGGAGGCGCACTCACAAAACTATAGCCAAGGTGAGTGATGATATAGGTAGAAGGTATACTTTTAATACTGCAATAGCCGCAATTATGGAATTAACCAATTACGTATCAAGTTTTAAAATAGAAACAGAATGCGATCGAAAGGTAATCAAGGAAGCTTTAGAATCGATTGTATTATTACTCTCACCCATTGTGCCCCACATTTGCAGTTATTTATGGACTGAGCTTGGTCATAAGAATGCCATCATTTATGAAAAGTGGCCTTCATTTGAAAAAGATCTAATGATTGATGAAATACACGAAATTGTCATTCAAATTAATGGCAAATTGAAAGCGCGTATCAATGTTATGGCAGACATTGATGAAGAGGCGCTTACAAAGTTAGCGCTTAGCGAGGCAAAGATAACCCAGGCTATAGGACAAAAAGAAATAAAGAAAACTATAATCGTACCAGGGAAGTTAATTAATATTGTTATTTGATCATGCTAGGTAAACGACTCATACTCATTTTGTTATCTTGGTCGCTGTTTGGCTGTGGCTTCCAGTTACAGGATAGCAGCGGTTTAGTAGAAAAATTAAGCACCGTATATATAGATACTTCAGATCCATATACTATTTTTTATCGAACGATTAAACATCAAATGACAAAGAATGGTATCGTTGTGACAAATAATAAAAACGGTTCAGATTATGTATTATCGATTCTAGCGGATCAATCTGGACAAAGAGTTTTATCTGTATCAGCAAGCAACACACCTAGAGAGTACGAAGTTTACTATTTGGTTAAATGGTCTTTCAGTAAAGATAGAGAAGTTCTTATTCAGCCTGTGACTAACAAAAAAATGCAAGATTATGGTTTTGATCAGACACAATTATTGGGAAAATCAATTGAAAGTCGTGTTGTGAAAGAGTCCTTAGCAAAAGATATTGTTCAATTGATTTTCTATAAAATAGATCAATCTTTGTAAAACGATGGCTCGGCTACATTTTAATTACTCAACTATGAATGCAGGAAAGTCGACTGCACTGTTGCAAACTAATTATGGCTATCTTGAAAAGGGGATGAAAACGATTCTGTACACCTCCGCTCAAGACACTCGATATGGCAGTTCAGAAATTGTTTCAAGAATAGGAATAAAAAGTAAAGCAAAGACATTCAAGGCAGACGATAATTTATTTGAGCAAATATCGATAGCACATACAAAGTGTGCTATCGATTGCGTTTTAATTGATGAAGCTCAGTTTTTAACAAAAGAACAGGTAGGCCAATTGGGTCGTGTCGTTGATGAGCTGGATATTACCGTTCTTGCTTACGGCATAAGAACAGACTTCCAAGGTGAATTGTTTGAAGGTAGTCAATATTTGTTGGCTTGGTCTGATCATCTCAATGAAATTAGAACCGTTTGTCACTGTGGACGTAAGGCAACCATGATAGTTCGTGTGAATGAGCAGGGAGAGATAGTTCGAGAGGGAGAACAAATAGAGATAGGAGGCAATGAGCGATATTTATCTTTGTGTCGACTCCATTTTGACCAAGGAGTTACGGGTAAAGTCTAAGAGATTGCTCCGACTACTAGGCCTGTAAAACAAGAGGCAAGTGTAGCGGCAATTAATGCCTTGCCACTGACTGCAATTAAATCATCTTTTCTTTCAGGAACCATGGCACCCATTCCGCTGAGCAAAATACCAACACTCGATAGATTTGCAAAACCACACAGAGCATACAACATGATTAGTCTACTTCGCTCTGACAAATCGCTTGCATCAATTGCTGCCAAGTCTACGTAGGCAACAAACTCATTCAGAATAGTTTTTACACCCAGTAGTGACCCACCCAATTGGGCTTCAGCCCAAGGTATGCCCATACACCATGCGATGGGTGAGAAAATCCAACCAGCAATTCTCTGCAGTGAAAGAGGCTCTCCTGCAACCATTGGCAACACCTCAAGACTATAATTTACTAGAGCGACGAGAGAGATTAGCACCACAAGTATAGCGGCCACACTGAGAACTATTTGCAAGCCATCCTGGGTACCTCGGGTTAATGCATCCATCGTGCTTCTGTACAATTGAGATTCTTCAATGGCGCTTTGATCTTCTGTTTTTTGATTGCTGGGCATCATGATGTTTGCATACATGATTGCAGCCGGAACAGAAATCAGTGAGGCCGTTAAGAAATGACCAATAAGGGTAGGTCCATAAAGACTGGTAAGCATGGTCGTATAGACCACCATCACTCCACCTGAGATCGTAGACATTCCTACTGTCATCAGGACCAACAATTCATGTCTTGTCATTTGGCCAAGATAAGGTCTGACCAACAACGGAGCTTCTACCTGTCCAAAAATAATATTGGCTGTTGCACTTAGCCCAACCGGTCCGCCCACATTCAGCGGTTTCTTAAAAAACATAGCAATAAATTTTATGATGATGGGCAATACTCTCCAATGCCACAAAATGGCTGCCAGAACACAAACTACCAGGATCAACATCAAGCCAGAAAAAATGAATATATTTGCACTCGCAGGGTTTGTAACCTCGAAAGGTTTGGGAGTTCCGTCTGCAAGATAGCCAAAAACAAAGCCGGTTCCTTGATCTGTTGCATCTTTTAGTGCTAGGACTCCATGAGAAATCGATTCAAACATAGAAGTTATGAATGGAACTTTTGTCAACAGAGCTGCAATCAGGAATTGGAGTACAATTGCATTGATCAAATATTTGATATTAATATTTTTTATATTATTACTAAATATCACCCCTAAGAGGATCAGGACCAATGCCCCTATACTGATTTGCAAATAATAAACCATGTGGATCCTATTTATGGAAATAAGAACCTATTCTACAAATTTATAAAAGTTTTATCTCGTATAAACGCTGTTGAAGAAAATCGTCCGTTAAAATACTTTCCGGATAGAGATCAGGGTGTTCTGCATCAATGCAGGATGGCAAGGTCTCGATGAGCCAGTCTGGATTGGGGTGGAGGAAGAATGGTATTGAATAACGAGCACTGTCCGTTATTTTGGTAGGACCCGTTGTGACTCGATGTTTTACCGAGGGCAGGTAATTATTTGTAAACCTTTCCAACATATCGCCTACGTTGCAAAGAACTGTATCTCGTTCTGAGTATACTGGCACCCACTGGTTATTGATAAAAATCTGTAACCCCGGTTTGTGACCCCCAACTAAGAGGGTAATTAAATTTATATCTCCGTGGGCACCAGATCGTTCTCCAGGATCTTCCGATTCTACGGGAGGATAATGAATGGCTCGTAGTACACTGTTGCCGTTGTCTATGGCTGAATTAAAATAATGTTGATCCAGATCTAGATAAATAGCTATGGCTTGCATGAGTTGTTTGCCAAACAGATCAAATGCCTTGAATAGCTTCTGTATCCTGTCTTTGAATTCAGGGATTTCCGAGACATAGACATTATCAAACATAAATTTCTTATAAGGATGATTCTCGGGTAGCTCCCTGCCCATTTGCCAGAACTCTTTCAAATCCGCGTGTTGGCCTCCCTTTGGAGTTTCTATTTTATAAGGCGTATACCCTCTGGCCCCACCGATGTCCTCGTCAAAATACTTCATTTTAAGCTCTTCAGATTGGGCAAAAAAATCAGCGAACATCGCGACGCAACTATTAACTAGTTCCTTTTTGATGGGGTGATCTTTGATGCCACAAAATCCTGTGGATTTATGGCTCTGGCCTAATCGCTCTGCAAATTGTTCTGGATCTTTATCCCAGAGATCAAAACTGATTGTTTCAACTGAACCTGACATCTTTGCTCTTTATAACTTGGTAGGATTTGATTCCTCAGGGTAGACTTCAGTCGGTTCAAACACCTTTTTTGTTTCAGTGAATTGCAGTTTAGCCTTTTGATCACTGTTTATGTTTCTGTCTAGGTTAATTCTTCGATAGAAACAGGAACGATAGCCTACATGGCAACTGGCTCCTCCAGTTGCTGTAACTTTAGCCCAAACCGCATCTTGATCATCATCAATTAACAATTCGTGTATTGTTTGTTTGAAACCACTGGTTTCACCTTTGAGCCAGATTTTCTGTCTGCTTCTGCTGTAATAATGCATTTCTCCTGTTTCTATACTGAGTTCCAGTGCCTTTTGGTTCATAAACCCATGCATTAATAATTCTCCCGATTCTGCATCGGTAGTTACAACTGGGATGAGACCTTTAGAGTTAAATTTCGGTGCTAACTCGTCACCTTCTTCAACTTGCTTTATGCTGGTTCTTTCAGAGAAAATATTTGTAGTTTTCACTTAATGATCCTCGATATCTTCTTTTAACATTAGGTATTATAACTATGGAAAGAGCAATTAAACTATTTTATGGCAATAAAACTATACAATACTTTATCCGGTAACAAGGAGGAATTTAGCCCGCTTGATCCCGGCCGTGTTTCCATGTATGTTTGCGGACCCACTGTCTATAGTTGTCCTCATATCGGCAATGCTAGAGGCCCTGTTATTTTTGATGTTTTGGCAAACTTGCTGAGGTTAGATTACGAGTTAACCTACGTTCGAAATATTACCGATCTTGACGACAAAATTTATCAGGCTGCAAAAGAAGAGAGTGCAGACATCAAAACTATTACAGAACGTTATACAAAAATTTACCATGAAGATATACAAGCTCTAGGCGTTACAGAACCAGATATTGAGCCTAAGGCTACAGATCATATTCCTCAGATGATTGGAATGATTGAAAAGCTTTTACAAGGTGGATTTGCCTATGAAAGTGAAGGGCACGTGTTATTCAGTATTGACTCATTTTCTGGTTATGGCCAGTTGTCTAATCGACAACAAGAAGACATGATTGCAAATTCAAGAGTGGAAATTGCTACTTACAAAGAAAATCAGAACGATTTTGTTCTTTGGAAACCTTCTACAACAGATTTGCCAGGATGGGATAGCCCTTGGGGTATTGGGAGACCTGGTTGGCATTTAGAGTGTTCCTCTATGGTAGAGAGTTACCTAGGGAAAAGTATAGATATTCACGGAGGAGGAGGTGATTTAATTTTTCCACACCATGAGAATGAAATGGCACAGAGTACCTGTGCGCACAATGGGAGAAAATTTTGTAACTACTGGATTCATCACGGTTTAGTCAATTTTAAAGATGCAAAAATGTCAAAATCAGAGGGTAATATTCTCTTGGTGAGAAAACTTCTTGAGAACACTCCCGGTGAAGTGATTCGACTGGCGCTTATCACTACACACTATAGACAGCCAATTAATTGGGGCGATGATGTACTGAACGAATCTAAGAAGAAATTGGATCGATTGTATGGGGCACTCAGGTCTGTTACTGATCAAATTGAAGAAGGCGAGCCGTCTGGAAAAGTAATAGAGGCACTCAGTGACGATCTCAATACCCCCAAGGCTTTGGCTGAACTTTTTAATATGGCTAGAACCATCAATAGCACGAAGGATAAAGGGGAAGTAACCTCTTTGTCCGCAAGCTTAAAGTCATCTGCAAAATTAATGGGATTGTTGCAAGCAAATCCAGATGAATGGTTTAAAACCAGCTATAAGGACTCTCTGACTCCTGAGGAGATTGAAACATTAATCAAACAAAGAGAGGTAGCCAGATCATCTGATAATTTTGTCGAAGCAGATGAAATTAGAGACAGATTACTTGGTTTGGGGGTTATTATTGAAGATAGAGATGATGGGACGCGATGGAAGTATTTGGACTAGAACAGAGTTAAGGTTATAACCATTGAAATCAGTTAAAGAAATTGAATTAGAAATTGTTAAAGAGTTTGAGATTTTTGACGGCTGGATGGACCGTTATGAATATATCATTGATCTTGGAAAACAACTACCTGCATTCCCAGATCAATGGAAAATCGATCAGCATAGAGTTGTTGGCTGTCAATCCCAAGTATGGTTTAAAACAAAGTTGCAAGACAATTTATTCATCTGTCAGGCCATTAGTGATTCTGCTATAGTTTCTGGGCTAATAGCCCTGCTACTGAGGATATACAATGAGCAAGATCCTGTTGATATTGTTCAAACCAAGCCATCTTTTATATCGATGATTGGTCTAGATGAACACTTAAGTCCCACTCGGAACAATGGGTTAAATGTAATGTTGCAAAGAATCAAGAATGACGCAAATAATATGGTTGTTAGTCAAAAGATTAAAACTGAAGTAAATTGATGCTAACTATTATGATTGCTCCAAAACAATTGGCAAAATCGGTTATTTGTGCTTATCAAAAATTATTGTCTCCTTTTTTTAAACCTTCTTGTCGTTTCCAACCGACTTGCTCCCAGTATGCACTAGAAGCTTTGGATCGTTTTGGTTTGATAAGAGGAGTTACCCTGTCACTGACTAGGCTTTGTCGTTGTAATCCCTTATTCAATTCTGGTTACGATCCCGTCCCAGAAACATTTCGTTTTTTCTCTAGTCCAAATAATTCTTAACAGATGGATCCAAAATTATTAGACATTATTTGTTGCCCAGTTTTCAGAGAAAAACTGAGTTTTGTGACATCAAAAGAACTTCAAGTTATTAATACAGCAATTGGAAGCAAAACAATCAAAAAACTAGATGGATCGGTTGCAAAAGATACAGTGACCAATGCTCTAATCAATTCTAGTAAAACACTGTTATATCCAATTGAAGACGATATTCCTGTTTTGCTAGATGATGCTGCAATCGAACTCAAGGAGATCGATATTTGAAACTCAACAGTAGCGAATTAACCAATCATCTTTCAGAAAAGGTCCATTCTATTTATTTCCTTTCAGGATCTGAAGATTTACTCATCATCGAGTCTCTCGATGAATTGAGAAAAGCAGCAGCATTAAATGATTACACCGATAAGGCAACTTTCACAGTTTCAGGTCAGTTCAAATGGGGCGCAGTAGATGATAGTTTAAAAAGCCAGTCTCTATTCGGAGGGAAAAAATATATAGAAATACTAATACCCAGTTCAAGGCCTGGTAAGCAAGGCTCTGAAGCAATTGTTAAATTAATTGAGAATATTCCTGAAGACACATTACTAGTATTCGTAGCAGGCAAACTTGAAAAAGATATTAAGCAAGCCAAGTGGGTAAAGGGGTTGCAAAAAAAGGCAATCAGTATTGAGTGCCCAAAAGTTTATCCATCACAATTTCCTGGTTGGTTAACAAACAGATTAACAAGGCATGGCTTAGGAATCGATCGAGATGCTTTAGAAATGTTCGTGTTATTGACTGAAGGCAATCTAATCGTTGCAAAACAGTCCATTGAACGACTACTGATGATGGAAGTTTCAGGCAGAGTGACGATGGAAAATATTTCCCAATGTGTGGCTGATGGAGCTCATTTTGACTTATTCCAACTAACTGAAGCGGCCTTCTTGAAGAATCCAAAAAGAGTTTATCGTATTTATGAACGCTTAAAAAGCGAAGGGATGAGGCCGGAACAAATTCTAGCTGTTTTGTATTGGGAAATAAAAAACTTAATGGATGCTTCTTTGGATATTGATGATGGTTTATCGGTTAAACAAGCCATGCAGAAGGCTAGAATTTGGCCCAGTAAACAAAAAATAATTGAACCTTATCTTATTAGCCAATCCAAAACTCAAATTGGCCGATTGGTTGATCAGGCATGCAAAGTCGATAATGTCATAAAAGGTGTGGTCACTGGCAATCCTTGGGAAGAAATTGGATACTTATTATTCATGTTTTCTGCACCTGAAACCATTTAATTTGATGCACCAAGAACTGCTTAAATTAACTTTGACAGTGCTTGATGATATGAAAGCAAAGGCAGTTTCAAGCATGGATGTCTCTTCAATAACGAGTATTAGTGATTACATGATCTTTGCTACAGGCAATTCGTCAAGGCATGTTCGCTCTATCGCAGACAAAGTTACCGAAAGCGTAAAAAAAGAGGGTCATTCAGTAATGGGTATTGAAGGTTATGAGACTTCGAAATGGGTTTTAATTGATCTCGGGGATGTCATTGTCCATATCATGCAGGAGGAAACTCGTTCATTCTACAAGTTGGAGGATTTATGGAGTGTGGGAGATCAAACTGCTAGACCTCGATTATGAAGATTGCATTGTGATTTACTATTAATGTTAGATATATATTCCCTATGACTCGAATAATAAAAATTTGTTTAGTTTTTGTCGTCATGCTTTTTTTAATTGTTGTGGCATCGAGCCTTCTTTTACCAAAATACTTATCTAATTGGAAAAACCCGGTTATTGCTCGAATGAATTTGGAATTCAATGCTGTCATTGACTATCAAGACTTGGATTTTAAGTGGCTGACAATTAATGATTTTTCTATTAATCCTATTTTAACTTTTGATCAATTCTCAATGGAATTGTTTCCACAGGAAGACGAGGGGTTAAAGGCCAATGCTGTAGAAATTGAGATTGATTTACTTGCCTCATTAAAATCTAGATCAACCAGAATAAAATCGCTTTTAATTGATGGCAGTGAGATATGGATCACGCATTCACCAGAAAATGGGCTCATGTTTGATCAGATACCAATAACAAAACTGCTTTTCTTATCTCACCCAGGTGCAAGAAGACCTCTATTAACTCTAAAAAATGTTAAAGCAAGGAGTTTTGATTTAAAAACACTACAAGAGCAATTTGGCTTTCAAAGCTTCATAGTCGGTAAAAAGTCCGAATTTGATCTAGATCTGATTTGGGCAGAAATACCACGCAGAATGGAAATAATTAATGGGGAAGGGAGTGTGAAAATTAATATTGATGATGGTCAGATTACCGTTCTAGAGCGAGTTCCAGGAAAAATTTTTGGCTTATTTAGCCTTGCTAAATTACCTAAAAGATTGTTGATGGATTTTAGTGATGTCACTAAAAAAGGCTTCAGTTTTAAAAAAGTAACTGCTGATTTTCAGTTTAATAAAGGTAGTGCTTATACTTGCGATCTTGTGATCAAGGGAACAACCGCAGATATTCTGATCATCGGAGCAACTGATTTGATTGGTAGAACTTTTAACCAATTGGCTATAGTTCAACCAGCAGTTTCGGATATGTTGCCAATGGGGGGTGCAATGCTCGGAGGACCTGCTGTAGCGGCAAGTGTTTTTATCTTCACAAAACTACTGAGAAAACCACTAAAGGAGGCTGGTGTTAATTACTACTCTATTAACGGGTCATGGGAAAACCCAATAATTGAATTGATACCAACAAGCGAAGTTGACTTGTCATTTTTTGACGATTGTCAAGACTACCTTTCCAAAACGATCGAGAGTCAGAATGCTCTTAATAATTCAGTAGAAATAAACTAATATTATGGTTATGAAAATAGCTGCAGTCCAGATGAATTCTACCCATTCTGTATCTGAAAATTTGGATATTCTAGAGCCCTTACTCCTGCAGGCTTCCAAACAAGGCGTTCGTTTGGTTTTACTGCCGGAGAACTTTGCTTTTATGGGCTCCCGTAAACAGTTAGTCAGTGACATTATGGAAGACTTTAACGATGGTCCGATACAATCCTTTGTTGCTGAGAAAGCAAAAGAGTATGGGATATGGATTATTGCGGGGTCTATCCCAATTAAGAACGATGATCAGAGTAGAAGTTACGCTAGATGTATGGTTTTTGACTCAAATGGAGCATTGATTTCTTTTTATGACAAGATTCATCTATTTGATGTTGTCGTCAATGAAAAAATTTACAAAGAATCAAGTTTCATCGAACCTGGTTCCACGCCTGTAAGTATTCAAACGCCTTGGTTCAAACTGGGTCTTTCTATTTGCTATGATGTCCGTTTCCCAGAGCTCTATCGGTCCAAAGCATTTGATGGGGTCGACCTCATTGTTGTTCCCGCAGCCTTCACTATAGAAACAGGTGCGGTACACTGGAAGACTTTGTTAACTTCAAGAGCAATTGAAAATCTTAGTTATGTTTTGGCAGCTGCCCAGTGGGGAGATCACTATGGCGATAGAAAAACCTATGGTTATTCAATGATCATTAATCCATGGGGTGAAACAGTCAATGCATTGCCATCAGGCAATGGTGTCATCGTAGCAGAGATTGATTTAGAATTGATTACGGAAATCAGAGAAAATTTTCCAGCCCTTTTACATAGAAAAATCCTATCCGATAACTAGACATTAGCAAATATGAATAACTCTGAAAGCACTCTCGAACAAGCAAAATCAATTTTTCTGGAACCTTATAATTTAACGGAACTGGATCTAGCCTTGATGCTGTCAACACTGCTTTCCAATGGCAGTGATATGGGGGATATTTATTTTCAATCCATGTGCTATGAATCATGGACATTGGAGGATTCACAGGTCAAAAAATCAGTTTTCTCCAATAAACAAGGGGTTGGATTCAGATCCGTTGTTGGTGAAAAGTCAGGGTTGGCTTATTCTGAAACGTTTGAAAAAGAATCGCTTCTAAATGCGGTTAAAGCGGCAAAGAGTATTGCAAATAAGCAAAAGAATTCTCCTGTCAAGATTGAACCAGAGACAACAATGCAGCATTTATACCCATCAACTGACCCAGTGGGTTCTCTTTCAGACAAAAACAAAATAAAAATACTAGAATCAATAGATTCGCATGCCAGGGCTAAAGATCATCGAGTCAAAGAGGTTATAGCTACCTTGGCAGGGAGTTATCAAACCATACTTATCGTCAATCAACAAGGTTGCCTGACTGCAGACATCAGGCCAATGGTTAGGCTCAGCGTGAATGTGATTGTGGAAGAGAATGGCCGCAGGGAAAGTGGTTCCAGTGGCGGCGGCGGTCGTATCGATTATAGTCTATTCAACAATAAAGCGATTCATACTTATTCAGAACAAGCAGTCGAACAAGCGCTACTTAACCTAGAAGCAATAGAGGCACCGGCTGGTGAAATGACGGTTGTGTTGGGTTCAGGTTGGCCAGGGGTTTTGGTTCACGAAGCGATAGGACACGGTTTGGAGGGGGATTTTAATCGAAAAAAAACATCTGCCTTTTCTGATCTCATGGGTGAAAAAGTGGCATCATCAATCTGTACTGTTATTGATGATGGGACTCTTAAGGGGCAAAGAGGGTCGCTTAACATCGATGATGAAGGTGAGCCAACACAACGAACAGTCCTTATTGAAAATGGCAGGCTATGCAATTACATGCAAGATAAACTGAACGCAAGGCTAATGGGAACACAGACAACCGGTAACGGACGTAGAGAATCTTATGCCGCACAAACCATCCCAAGAATGACCAATACTTTTATGGCCAAAGGACCGCACGAACACACAGAGATAATTGAATCGGTCAAAACAGGGTTGTATGCAAAAAATTTTGGTGGGGGACAGGTTGATATAACTTCGGGTAAATTTGTGTTTTCTGCCAGCGAAGCATACATGATCAAGAATGGCAAACTGGATGCTCCTGTAAAAGGAGCTATGCTGATTGGTGATGGGCCATCAATTCTTCATCAAGTGTCGATGGTTGGAAACGACCTAGCATTGGATCCTGGTATTGGTAGTTGCGGAAAAGAGGGACAAACTATTCCAGTCAGCGTTGGTCAGCCATCAATGAAAATAGATAAATTAACTGTAGGCGGAACCAACTAGAGAATCATTCTAGATTGGTATCGATTATTTTTTGCGCTTTTTCGTCTCTATAGGACTGGATTTTCTCTCTGATTGTTTCGTCTTGCAAAGCCAGGATTGCGGTTGCATACAATGCCGCATTAATTGCACCGGCTTTACCTATGGTCATGGTTCCAACAGGGATTCCTGGCGGCATCTGGACAATAGAGAGCAATGCATCTAAACCCTCCAGAGAACTTGCCTCCAAAGGAACACCGATTACCGGTAACGTGGTTTTTGCTGCGACTACTCCGGGCAATGCCGCTGCAAGTCCTGCTCCGGTAATGAAGATCTTGACACCTTTTTGTTTGGCTTCACTACAATATTCATCGAGCAGTTCCGGTGTTCTATGTGCCGAGATCACCTTGGACTCGTGTGAAATGTTAAACTGGGTAAGGATGTTTGCAGAGTGGGACATTATGTCCCAGTCAGATTTTGAACCCATTATGATTGCTACGTCAATACTCATTACATAATTCTACAATGACTTATTTGTGGTGTCTAAGTAAGTTAAAATATCTCAACGAAATTTCTCAAGAAATATGAATAATAAAATACTAGAAACAAATATAGAGATAGCTCTTGAGCATGCCAATAAACTTGGTGCCGACCAAACAGAGGCAAGTTGTTCAAATGGAAAGGGCTTTTCAGTGCAGGCCCAGAATGAATCGATTGAAACTATTGAGCACTATTCTTCATCTGCCTTCAACGTCACCGTCTATGCCAATAAATCGATTGGATCGGCAACAACCAACGATTTGTCACAAAATACTCTGATAACAACCACTGAAAAAGCTTTCAGCTTGGCCAATTTAACTGCCCGTGATCAATTTAATGGCTTGGCCGATGCCAATTTAATGGCACAAAAACCCATGGATCTGAAACTGTATCACCCATGGGAGCTTAATGTACAGCAGGCACAAACAATGTCACTGGAATGCGAACAGGCCGCTTTGGATACTGATTCCAAGGTTGAGAACACGGAAGGAGCTAACGTTGCTACCTATGAAAACCGAACAGTTTATGCTAACTCGCATGGCTTTGTTGGTTTAAAAGAGTCGACTGGGCATACCATTAGTTGTACCGCAATTGCGGCAGAGAATGGCTCTATGGAGATGGACTACGACTACACCACTGCTATGAATGCAAAGGATTTACTGGATCATAAAGAGATTGGGAAAAAAGCCGGTCTCAAAGCTTGTGCTCATTTGGGAGCCAGGAAGATCAAGACCCAGAAAGCAAAAGTGTTGTTTGGTCCTAGACAGGCAAAGAGTCTGATTGGGCACTTGACTGCTGCAATCGTAGGCACCTCTCAGTATAGAAAAGCCTCTTTTTTACTGGATGCAATGGATCAAGTGATTTGTCCTGATTTTATTAATATCAAAGAAGAACCACATCTTGAGAGTGCATTTGGCAGTGCTTATTTTGATGCCGAAGGGGTAAAGACAAAGCCCAGAGTTTTGGTCGATAAAGGGATGTTAACAGGCTATTTATTATCAAGTTATTCAGCCAGACGACTGAATCTTTCAACCACGGGCAATGCTGGCGGATACCATAATTTAGTGGTTGAACCAACTGCAGAGAGCGGGTTAGAGGATATAGTCAAGTCAATGGGAACCGGCTTAATGGTTACCAGCCTCATTGGTTATGGCGTAAATATTGTGAACGGGGATTATTCACGTGGAGCCACCGGTTTTTGGGTAGAGAATGGTGAGATTCAATACCCGGTTAGCGAAATTACCATTGCTGGCAATCTAAAGAATATGTTGAAAAATATTTTATTGGTAGGGAAAGATTTAAATAGTGAAAGTTCCATAGTTTGTGGCAGTATATTGCTTGATGATCTGATGGTCGCGGGTTATTAGTAGATTAAAGGGAGTTTGAAAGGTGTTAAGAGCTATAACAATCATAAGTCTTTTTTTTCACATCGGTATGGTTTTAGGACATGGGGCCGTCCAAAGAGCATCAGAATTAAAGGACAGCGAAATACGTCTCTTTGTGGCAGATAATATGGACGGATCAGTCATCGTCGTTGATTTTCCAGATGGAAAAATCATCAACAGAGTATCAACCTCTCCATCAATCATGATTCTGGCTGCGAATAAAGACAACAGCTACATTTATGCAATGCGGGGTCGGGATACTGATCAAGATCTTACCAGTATTATAAGTACAGGATTTGATCCAGAGACAGGGAAATTCAGAAAACCCCACGTTATTAGAACCATTGAGACCGATACTCCAGGAGGTCCAAGAGACAATAAAATGGCGACAGTAGGCGGTTATGATGCCATTTTGACTGAAGGCGATGCAGAAATAGTGGTGTTAATGTCCGATGTGATAGATGGTTACTCCGAGCTAAAAACAAAAACTTACAAGATAGCAGCCCCTGATCATTACCATTATTTAGAGGGGGAGACCTATCTCTATATCGGACACCTTTTTAAAGGTTTTGTGCAAGTGCTTGACCGAGCATCGGGCGAAGAAGTTGGACGGATTAAAGGCTGTCCGATGTTGCATGGCATGACCGAAGATGAGGAATCTGGAAGATTATTTTTCTCATGTGCTCGGGATGTTATGGTCGTAGGGACACTGGGCGAGGAAAAAGCAAAACAGATCTCTAGAATTCCTTATCCTGAAAATACAGGAAGAGGGTGTGCAGCATTTTTAAAGGGAGAAGGGCGAGTGCAATGGTGTTATACGGAAGGCATCATACCTAGACTTTATCGAGTGGATCTATCCCAGGAGCCTTATCAATTCACGACTTTGTCGGTTGAATCTTCAATCCAACAAAGCTCAACCGACGATGGTAAGTACTTGATGGTATTGTCAAAACAGGGCGTATTGTATTTGTATGATGGCCGAGATGGGGATTTAATTAAGACAATTAAAGTCTCAGAGCCATTTCTTGGGGACTGGTTCGAGGATGTGGGTAAAGCGATTCTCCCCGATATTGAATCACACAATGGCATAGCGTATATTACTCTGACCCATGAGGGAAGAATTGCTGAAATTGATTTGGAACAAGGAGAAGTAAAAAGATATGTTGATCTAGGTGGTTTTCCAACAAGGATAGTGCTCCTTGCTAAGGAAACTCTGGCTCAATAATGTAAGTAACAGGAAAGCGTTATGAATATTAAAATTAAGAATTTATTGTTAGGCATGATGATGGTGTTAATTGGAACTTTTTTCCAGTCAAATGTGTTGGCTCACGCAGACCATGATAAAGACGCTATTATTATAAAAATGGCAGATATTATGATCAGTCTTGAGCATTTCCCTACCTCAGGGGATCAGAAAACATTGCAGTCGGTCATGGATTCAAACTCATCTACGGAGCAGGAGAAAATTATTGCCAATGCCATTATGAATATTCAGCATCAAGCTACAGCAGAAGATCAACAGAAATTGCAGAAGATCATTGATGGCACAGCCCCGACTTCTACAGTAAGTACCTTAGCCAGCATTGTTCAGGGCTTTTCCCACGGAATCTCAAAAACCGACAAAAGAAAACTGCTGACCATAAAATTCAAGGGTTAGAACCCATTATCAGTGGAGCATCAAGATTTGTAAATCTGACCTGAGATTTGTTATCTCTTTAGCAGTTTACTCAATATTCTCTCAAAGAAATTTAACTTATCAGTATGCATATTGTTTCCATTTATCAGAATTGAAACCTTTACTGTAAAAAGCCCTGTCACATAGACTTCAATGGTTTCAATTTCATCTGAAACTTTGGATGCTTTTAAGGTCGGCTTGTTTGGGTGAACAATATTTTCATCTGAACTGTCCAGCAACTTATCATCTACGTAGAGACTTATTTCACTCCTCGTTCCCCCAATTATTGTCCACCAGTTCTCAACCCTAACGATGGAATTATTATGGGTTACTTCCCACACTTGTTTGTTTTCATCTGTCATTGATCAATTGTACTAGATTTTAACCATCAACAATTTGTGACATTTGACATGTTTGTTGTAGGCTTGATGAATTATTAACGAAGTTGAGGGAATTTCTAGAGCCACTTATAATATTTCCAGCAAACCACCTTCAACTATTAGAGTAGGAGTGAAATGAATAATAAACAGGAAATTGAGAACAGAGCTAATCGCTTGTGGGGCCAAGATACACATAAAGAAAAAATTGGACCAGTTCACTGTTTACAATTGGAAGAAATCTTTAAAGAAAAATGGAGAGATTCTTTAAAAGGTGATTTGTTAGAAATTGGTTGTGGAACTGGTTCTGATATAGAAATTTTTTCTAAGCTGAAAAAAATTAAAACAATAACAGCAATTGATTTAGGTGAAAATGTAATAAAACTTGCTGAAAAATATAAAGAAAGAAAAGATATCAATATAAGAAGAGGCAATGCTTTATCTCTTGAATTCGACAGTAATAAATTTGATGTTATATATTCATTTGGAGTTTTTCATCATACTGCCGATCCAATTAAGTGTATTTCTGAGGCTAAAAGAGTTTTAAAAAAAAATGGGAGCCTCTTTTTTTATTTGTACAGCTACCATGAAGACTTATTATTTAAAAGAATAGGAATTTTTCTTGAAAAGAAAATAAAAAAATTCTTTAGATACATTCCATATAGTCTTCAGAATGTAATATGTATATTTTTCAGTCCTCTTTGTTGGATGATATTCTCAGTTCCATCCAAGCTCCTTGCATTTATTGGATTCAAAGATTTATCAAAAAAAATCCCTTTCTATTTTGGAAATCATCCTTTTTCATTAATTCTAGATCTTAAAGACAGATTAATGTCGCCAATTAATCATAGATTTACAAAACTAGAAATGGAAAGAATACTAGATTCAATAAATTTTTGTTTTTTTGAAGTAGTTAAAACGCCCTCCGGCATATACATATTTGCCATAAAGTAATTAAGAAAATAAGCAATAATTA
>ERZ651768.519-NODE-519-length-29145-cov-8.900440_pt1 | contig 29145 bp, 24 predicted proteins | sample MGYA00514754_ERZ651768 | MGnify/ENA metagenome assembly ERZ651768
TTTTATTATTTTTACACCAAGTCGTTGGCCTAATTCTTCAAATTCAGAATAAAGTTTTTCTCTTTTCATCAGGTTAGTTCTTGGTTACCACTATTTTTCAAAAAATCGACTAATTCTTTTACTTCTTCAACTTTATCACGGGAAACCACCAATGTAGCATCCTCAGTATTAACAACAACCAAATTACTCGCGCCTATGACCGCTGTAAATTTTCCATTGGATTGAATTAGGTTATTTTTCCCATCTAACACCTTCCCATTCCCTCGGATGATATTATTGTCAGCATTGGAAGTCAAAACATCATATAATGCGTTCCAGGATCCAATATCATTCCATTTGAAATCACCACTCACCACATAAATATTTTTTGCTTTTTCCAACAGCCCATAATCGATGGATTCTGGTTCAATTAAATCCCATTGCTGTTGAAATGATTTACCTTTTTGAAGCCGTGGTGCAATTTCATTGAGAGATTCCATCAACTCGGGCATATATAAATCCATCGCAGATAAAAATGTGCTCACCTTCCAAAAAAACATACCTGCGTTCCAAACAAAATCTCCGCTAGCTACAAATCGTTTTGCCAGATCTTTGTGAGGTTTTTCAGCAAATGTTTTTACACGATGGGCACCCAGATAACCTTTTTCATCGGTATCATCATATTGTATATATCCGTAAGCGGTAGAAGGGCTTGTGGGGCGAATACCAATTGTTACCAAATTGTCACCTTTTTTTGCAAGACGATCTGCTGTATTTATGGCCTTTGAAAAAGCACGGTGTCCAACAATTAAGTGATCTGCTGGGAAAACGCCCATAACAGTATCTGGCTCAGTTAAACCAAGTAACGCTCCAACTAGCCCAATAGCTGGGGCAGTATTTTTACCCGAAGGCTCAGCAATGATATTTTCTGATTTTACGCCCGAAACCTCTTTGATGACACTATCTTTAAGATCTTTTCGAGTAATAATATAGATATCCGTTACTTTTTTAATCTTAAGAAGTCGATCTACAGTCATTTGTAACATTGACTGATTCCCAACAATTTTCAAAAGTTGTTTCGGTCTGTTGTATCGGCTATAAGGCCAAAATCGGGTACCGCTACCCCCCGCAAGAATTACACATTTCATTTACGGATGCTGCTCCAATTTTATAGAATTGAGTTCAAGATCCCAGTTAGTTCGAATATTGACCGTGTCAGGATAAGTATAAAACCATTCAGATGGTTTATATGGGTCGACTCTTCCGTAAGAATACCGATCATTACCATCTGAATCTTGAAAAAAGAATAAAGAATAATTTCCTTCAGGTAACTTTTTCATATCAAAATTTCCATCCAAATTTACAACAGATCTAAATACGCTGGGTTCCTTTTCCATTGAAGCAATTTCAGCGACAATTTTCGAAGATAATTTTTCTGATGATGTTCCTATAAGTCTGCCATATCCCTGAAAATCAGAAGTTTTAAAGGAAATCGTTTTTACTGAATCTTTGAGTGTTTGTCCAAAAATTGGATGAATTTCATCACGAAACAATAATATTTTATAGGAGGTTCTAGGTGCCCAGTTTTCCAATGGTGTAATTGTTGAATGTAGTGGCGTAATCCATTTGGAATTGAAAGGAATAGAAATCGAATCTTGCATTAATACAAATGAATTCTGGCTTTTTTCAGCGTCAATCAAATTTGAAAAAACAATTTCAATTGGAATGATATAATCTTCCTCGATTGAAAGCACAAAATTCTTGGTGGGCGCTTTTATCGAGAGATTTGTCGTATCAATAGATGTATCTACTCTTAATTTAATCAATCCAGAATCTATAATGGTTTCTTCGCCTTGCATGATTCCATTTGTCAAGATAGTGACATATTGATTTTTCTCTAAATCCGAAAAAGTAAGGTGAAGTTTTGTTCCATCCAAAATATTCAGAAATTGACTTGGCTCATGTATTGATGAATCTTCATAAATTGCATGAATTTTTAAAGCTGATTCCCATTCTGTAATATTATCTGAAAAAGAAATGGTACTCCAATTTCCAGTTTCCCATTCTGCTTGATTCATCTTGATTCCGCCCATGTTATTTGGGATCCGAATATTTTGTCCGGTTATTTCTTTTGAATCGCGAATTTGAATTAGTGGATTCCATGGTAATCCATACACCGTCCTATCTGAAGAAATAGGTGAACCTGATGCAGATCGATCCACTGCCATTAATCGATAATTACCATCCGATAAATATCGAAATTTATACTTTCCACTATCAGAAGCATCTACCACATAATCTGGGATACGTTGATAAAATTCTGTTAAATCCTTTTCATTTTGAACCTTCCAAAGATGGACTGAAGAGGATTTATCATAAGTTACAGTTCCAGAAATCTCTCCTTTGTCAATTTCATCACCCGTCGTGAAAGCAACTTGAATTCCCTGTGCAAGAGCAACCTTATGTTCATCTTTTAAGGTTCTGTCAATGGATATTATATAAGTTTGGTTTTCAATTAGGGTATCCGGGAATTCCACAAAAATTCGTCTACCTTTATAAATTATTTTGGGTTCTTCAGGCAGTGTCGGTAATACATGAATAGCTTTTTCTATAGAGTTGGCATCTACAAATTCTGAAAATATAAGTTCTACTCGCTTACTTTTAAAATGGATGGATCCACCACTTGGAATAGTCTGAACCAATTCCGGAGGTGTTTTGTCCTTGGGTCCACCGGAAGGACCCTGAATCGCAGCACAAGAATACACAATTATAAGTGTTGCAATCGATAGAATTTGATTTAAATAATGTATTTTGAAATCCAATTTAAATATTTTGCAATTCTAAATTTACAGGAATCTCTTTATTAAATGTCATATCAGTTTCGGATACATTTAATGTAATACACCATATCTTTACTCCTGCATTATTTGCTTTCAATACAGCGTCCGCCAGTTTGGGGTCTCGTTCCCACATTGGGCGAAAAGAAATTGCATCTGCCCTCTGACACACAAACAATATTCCGGCTCCTTTTCCTTCTTCAACTAGTTTTTTTAATTCCAAAGCATGTTTAGTACCACGATCTGTTATAGCATCCGGGAATTGTGCTACCCCATTTTCCACAAAAGTAACCGATTTAACTTCTAAATAAAAATCAGCCCCGGTTGAATCTTTTAATAAAAAATCGAACCGGTGCCTACCAACTGCTATTTCCGGTCTTACAAGTGAGTAATCCTTAAATATCGGAATTTCATTTTTTATCAATGCTTCCTTTACAAACCTATTTGGTAATGCAGAAACTAATGAGATTAATTGTCCTTCATGATTCACCATAATAGTAGAATATTTTGTTTTTCTTAGTGAGTTTTTTGGTGCTGCCCTAGCCAAAAGTTTTGCGCCAGGAAATAGCAATTCTTGGAGCCTGCCGGGATCAGGCAGGTGACTTCGATGAATTTCATTATCAATTTTAATCATCGTGATAAAACGATTGGGTCGTTCAACAAATATTGCAGGAATGAGAGGCCCTTCGATTTTCATGGAATAATCAACATAAAATAAGGTGGAGTTTATTCATGAAAGAACCTATTACCACTCCCAATATTCTAGATCTCTGACCTTGTCGAAGATAAAAAGTATTAATTAAAACAGAATATAATTTTGTATTTTATAATTTTTACCATATTTTCTACTATATTATTTTAACTACTTAGAATTTTTAATGAATATTGACCAAAAAGACAGACAACTATTAGAAGCACTTCAATCAAATAGTCGGACGACCAATGCTGAACTGGCTAAACAAGTCGGGCTTTCACCTTCCAGTACATTGGAACGAGTAAAAAAACTGGAAGCAAGTGGAATCATTGATCGGTACATCACACTTTTGAATCCACGAAAAGCTGGGTATACCTGTTTTACATTTGTGGAAGTCAAACTGGCTCGGCATGGTGAAACACCGGTTGAAGATTTTTTCAAATCCATCGCAAATATGTCTGAAGTCTTAGAATGCCACCACATCACAGGGGAAGCAGACTTTCTCTTGAAAGTGGCAACTAAAGATATTCCAGCTTATGAAGAACTTATTCTCCATCAACTTTCAGCTTTGCCAAACGTTCAGAATATGAAAACATCCGTTATTCTTTCTACTTTTAAGCAGGAAACACAACTGGTGGTTTGATCATGGCACTCGTTCCTTCCTATATTCAACGACTGGCGAATTACAAGCCCGGCAAACCCATTGCAGAAGCACAACGAGAACTTGGAATCCAAAATTTCATAAAGCTTGCTTCCAATGAAAATCCTTTGGGATCTTCTCCAAAAGGGTTGGCTGCTATTGAGCATTCACTGACAAATCTCCATCGCTACCCCGATGTCATCGGATATGAACTCCGCACTAAACTGGCCAACCGATTCAATGTAAAAATAGACAATGTAGTTTTGGGCTCCGGATCGGAAGGGATCATGTCCACCATCATGCGGACATTTTTACTCAGCGATGATGAACTCATCAGCGCCGCCAATTCATTCATCGGATTTCGTGTGTTGGCCAATGCTTCGGGAAGGCGCGTCCATTGGGTTCCAATGAAAAACTATCGTTACGACTTGGAAGCCATGGCAGACAAAATCACCGATTACACCAAAATCATTTATATCGCCAATCCGGATAATCCCATGGGCACCACCATTACCCGTCAAGAATTTGATGAATTTTATAAACATGTTCCGGAGCGAGTGCTCATTATTTTGGATGAAGCCTATTACGAATTCGCCAAAGATTCGCCGAATTATCCCGATTCCATGAGCTACCGTTATGATAATGTGATCACTCTACGAACCTTTTCCAAAGCTTACGGTTTGGCCGGTGCCCGGATCGGCTATGGATTTGCCCATGATTCATTGATCCAAAATTTGATGAAAGTAAAAGTACCCTTTGAGCCATCACTCACTGCCCAAGTTGCAGGGCTGGCTGCATTGGATGATGAAGCATTTTTAGCTGAAACATTGCAAGTAAATAAAAAAGGAATGGACTTTTTAAAACAGGAATTCGATGCCCTTAATATTCATCAAGTTCCCTCCGAAGCTAATTTTATTACCACAGTTTGGGATAGTGAAGAAAAAGCATCACAATTGACACAATCGCTTTTAGAAAATGGTGTCATTGTACGCCAACTTACTGGATTTGGTTGGCCGAACTGCATCCGCATTTCTGTAGGACTGGAATCAGAAAATCAAAAATTTATTGACAGTTTAAAGGATATATTATGAATGAACTTAGCTACTCAATAAATGGCTTTGACCATTGCGAACTGTATGTGAGTAATGCCAAACAAACAGCCCATTATTACCGTACCACTATGGGATTCCAGCCCGTGGCCTATCGCGGATTGGAAACAGGAAACAGAGAAAGTGTTAGTTACGTTTTGAATCAGAACCGCATTAATTTGGTTATCACCTCGCCCTTGGAAAAGAGCACAAAGATTGGTGCCCATATTGATCGCCATGGTGACGGGATGAAAGATGTAGCATTTACAGTGGATGATTCTGAATTAGCCTGGAAAACATCACTTGAGCGTGGAGCCAAAAGCGCTATGGAGCCCAAAGAAATAAAAGATGGAGATGGGGAAGCAGTTGTCTCTGCTATTGAAACTTTTGGAGATACAATCCACACATTTGTAGAACGAAAAAATTATAATGGTTCTTTCCTCCCCGGATTTGAGACCAACGATCTAGGGCTCAAATCTGAATCCACAGGATTGGTGCACATTGACCATGTAGTTGGGAATCAACCCGATGGCGAAATGCAATCTGTCTGCAATTTTTATGAAAATATTTTTGGCTGGCACCGGTTTTGGAGTGTGGATGATAAAGACATTAATACCGAATATTCAGCACTGCGGTCCATTGTCATGGCAAATGATAATGAGATTATAAAAATGCCAATCAATGAGCCAGCGGACGGTCTCAGAAAATCCCAAATTCAGGAGTATATCGATTATTATGATACGGGCGGCATTCAGCATCTTGCCCTGTCCACGAAGGATATTATTTCTACAGTTCGCATGATGCAAGCCAACGGTGTAGATTTTTTACCCACGCCCAGGGCCTACTATGATACATTGACTGATTGGGTTGGCCCCATCGATGAAGATATTGAAACATTGGCGGAATTGGGCATCCTAGTGGATATGGATGAGAATGGATACATGCTCCAAATTTTTACGCAACCCTTGCAAGATCGCCCCACCCTTTTCTTTGAGGTCATCCAGAGAAAGGGCTCTAACAGTTTTGGGAAGGGAAATTTTAAAGCTTTATTTGAATCAATTGAAAAAGAACAAGAAAAAAGAGGAAATTTGTAAATGAAATTTGTAACCTACATACTAGATGGCAGTACACAACCGAGATTCGGATTTAAAAAAAATGAATATATTATTGATGTAATTCGTGCAGCCATTTGGGCAAAAGAAACCCATGCCGATCTCAGTTTTCTAGAGATCCCTTCTACCTTAAAAAAAGCATTGGAGAATTGGGATATAAACTTTCTAAAATTGAAAAATTTAGATGCTTCCTTGCCTGAAATGAATATTCAATCTCATTCCGGTGGTGGGAAACCCATCGCTGTTTTGGAAGAGGAAGTTCAATTGTTTTCACCAATTCCAAATCCCCAATCTTTCCGGGATTTTTATGCTTTTGAACAACACGTTCGTTCAGCGCGAAAACTCCGGGGATTGGACATGCATCCCGATTGGTTCAAAATTCCTATTTTCTATTTTTCAAATCCTGCGGCGCTTTATGGGCATGGTGAAGATATCCCTTACCCACGTGGCACAGAAGAATTGGATTTTGAATTGGAATTTTCTGTAGTGGTTGCCAATGGCGGTTCAAATATCGCTCAAGAAGATGCAGATAACTATATTGCCGGTTACATGATTTGCAATGATTGGTCCGCCCGGGACCTACAGAGAGAAGAAATGGCCATGAGTCTTGGACCTGCAAAAGGTAAAGATTTTGCATCAAGTTTTGGACCCTATATGGTCACGCCAGACGAACTGAAAGATGCCTGGGATGATGATGGAAAACTTCACCTCCGTATGACCTGTCATGTAAATGGCGAACTCATTTCCGATGGAAATACCAACGATCTTTACCATCCATTTACAAAAATGATTGAACGAGCTTCCATGAATGCGAAATTGCTTCCCGGTGATATTTTAGGTTCCGGAACGGTGGGAACCGGCTGCATCCTTGAACTTCGTCCTGAGAATACCGGTGGCTGGATCAAAAAAGGTGACGTAGTTCGGATGGAAGTCGAACGATTGGGTGTTTTAGAGAATAAGATTGTGTAAAATCAGACTTAAACACAAAGGGCACAAAGACCACAAAGATATCACTCAGAGCACTTTGTGATCTCTGTGTTTAAAAAAGAGTAAACCTATGCCATTTTATCAAACACGAGGAGAAATCCCAACTAAACGTCATACCCAATTCCGGGATGATTCCGGGAATCTTTACTGGGAAGAACTCATCAGCCGGGAAGGGTTTAGTCACATGTACACCAATGTGTACCACGTTCATCCGCCCACAGGTGTGGAAGCCGTAGGCGAATTGAAAAAATATAATCTTAAAGCCGTTGACCAGACACATCGTCATCACCATATTCGCACGGCTAATGTGGAGTCTGATGGAGATGCCATTTCATCCCGGATTCCACTTTTCTTTAATTCTGATGTGGTTATTTCTAAAGCACATGTAAAAGAATCCATGAAATCATTATACCGAAATGGAAACGCAGATGAAGTCCTTTTTATTCACACCGGTTCGGGAATATTCAAATCCAATTTTGGGAATATGGCGTTAACGGCAGGTGACTATCTTGTAATTCCCCGGGGTGTTATTTGGCAAATTGACGTGAAAGAAGATATGAGAATCCTTGTAACTGAATCTTCATCTCCCATCGAAACGCCCACACGATACCGGAATAAATTTGGCCAGCTCCTGGAACATTCACCTTTCTCCGAGCGAGATATTCGCACTCCGGACTTTGTGGGTCCTGTAGATGATTCACCCATGGATGTGGAAGTAAAACTCCGCCATGGAATTCAAACGTATGGTTATCAGCATCATCCATTTGATATTGTTGGGTGGGACGGTTACTACTTTCCTTATATTTTCAACATTAATGATTTTATGCCCATCACTGGCAAGATCCATCAACCGCCACCGGTACATCAAACATTCCAGGCAAATGGATTTGTAATTTGCTCTTTTGTGCCAAGACCCTTTGATTATCATGATCAATCTGTCCCGGCGCCTTATGCCCACAGCAATGTGGATTCGGATGAAATCATCTATTATGTAGAAGGGAATTTCATGAGCCGGAAAGGGATTGATGAACAATCTATTTCTTATCACCCCATGGGATTGCCCCACGGCCCCCAACCTGGAAAAATTGAAGAATCTCTGGGCGCCAAAGAAACAAATGAATTGGCTGTCATGATTGACACCTTCAAGCCATTGAACATGACAGAAGCAGCCTTAAATGTAGATGACGAAGATTATCCTTATTCGTGGATTGAATCATGATTTTTGACCCTACAGATAAGTCCATTTCCGAAACACACAAACTTATGATTGGGTCCATTGTACCACGGCCCATTGCCTTTGTATCCACCCGTTCCAAAGATGGAAAAAATAATGTGGCGCCATTTTCCTATTTCAATGGCGTTTGTTCCAAGCCACCCACAATTATGTTCGCTCCTGCACGGCGCGGTTGGGATGGTGAAGAAAAGGATACGCTCATTAATATCCGGGACACGGAAGAATTTGTGGTAAATATTGTTTCTGAATCTTTCGCAGAAAAAATGGTTATGTGTTCCACCGACTTCGGATCGGATGTGGATGAATTTGAAATCTCAGGATTGACTCCGACTAATTCTCAAAAAATAAAACCACCTCGAGTTGGAGAAGCTAAAATCAGTTTTGAATGCAAATTGAATCAAATTGTGGAAATTGGTGATGGAACTGCAGGAAGTGGATTTGTGGTGATTGGAACCATTGTTCTTTTCCATATCGATGATGGTATTTATGATAATGGCCGTATCCTCACTGACAAACTGGAACCGTTAGGAAGGCTTGCAGGCAATTGGTATACACGATCGACAGATACATTAAAAATTGATCGAAAGGTTAAGCCGGACTAATTCCCCACCACAAACAAAAAACCCCGTGAATGTGGAACTGATTAATAGAAATGAAGGTATGAAAATGTAAGTGTTATATTTACTCTTTAATATGATGATTAGAATCTTGTATATAGTGGGGCTATTACTTTTAATTCCATTGATAGCAATGCAATTAACTAATGAAGTAAACTGGTCTTTTTTTGATTTTATAATTATGGGGGGAATGCTCACAATAACTGGTCTATTGATTGGAATAATACTTAAAAAGGTTAACAATTCTAAAAATAGACTAATACTTATAGTAACTATCGTAATGATATTTTTTCTTATTTGGGCTGAACTTGCAGTGGGACTATTTGGAACTCCATTTGCAGGTGATTAAATATCTACACATCATCCCACAAACAAAAAACCCCACGAATGTGGGGCTTGATGTTTAATGTAATAAGCTTATTTAAGAAGTACCATTTTCTTAGTTTGAATAAAATCTCCTGCTCTTATTCTATATAGATAAATACCCGCTGAAACTGGTTCACCTTGATCGTTCGTGGCATTCCATTGAATAGATCTATATCCAGCAGTTTGTGGACTATTCAATAGTGTATTTACCTCCATCCCCATTATATCAAATATTGTGATATTCACTAATCCATTTTCTGGTAGTATATAGTCAATTGTGGTAACAGGATTGAATGGATTAGGATAATTTTGATTTAAAGAATATTTCACAGGTACGTTATTTACTATTTGTCCAAGTACGGCATTGTTAACGTAGATATAATTTTGAAAATTTTGGTTCTCTAAATCATTTGGCCCAATGTTTGTAACAGCATCAAGATCATCCCTTAAAATAATTCTAATATTCCATTGACCTTCAGTTGAACCCATAGGTATTTCTATAACACCCGTAATAGAAGAAGACATTAAACCTGCATCAAAGCTATCAGAACTTTCCAACATTTCTCCTCCATTTAGAGGGCCACCATTGATTATCAATCGAAGGATATAGTTAGATAAATAATTATCGCTATCTTCAGCTTCTATTACATAACCAACGTTAACAGACTCTTGACTAGTATTAACCGTGTCTGCATAGATAGAAAAATTGATCAGTGAAGGACCAGTATTTCCTGAGGCACAATCTACCGGACAATTATCTTCAGTCTCAGGACCACCACAAACACCATCTCCACAGCATGGATTACCAGGAGGCACGTCCTCACAATCAGGAACGCCACCGCCGCCACCGGCAAAGTCACCTTTTAGGCATCTTGAGAAGTATGGAAAATCATCAGTGACCACATAATAATAAATGCCTTCAGGAAATTCAGGAGTCACCCCTATTCTTCCATTACATTCATCTAAATCACCATAACCTTCTTCATATTCAAAATCTTGAGTAAAGGCCCCCATTGGAATAGGAATATTGGGATAAGTTGTACCTTGCCCTGGACCACCTTCTAAGGCAGTTAAGGTATCTGGACGCCCTTCATCTGGATCGGTTTTCAGCCTCCAACTTGGCTGAAGAGAGATAAGTTCACTGCTAGAATCATTTACATCCGCATAGCCATATCTTGCATATACAGGAAAACCATCTGAAGCCCATCCAACAAGAGTCATACTTTGGTCATCTCCTAAAAGGTCTATAAGTAGTTCTGGCATGCCGTGGTAATGATATTCACCTGTAGGCTGTACATGAGCATGGTTCATATCATCTCCAAAATCAAATGTTTCATGTCCAAGGGCTTCTATATTCCATTGGCCTTGTCCTTGGGCAAGACTACATACTCCATCATCATCACATCTCCCTGCTGTAGCTGGATCAAATTTCACACTATTTATAGCATAAGCTGATGCCCCTAAAGGACCACCAACTCCATAATCTCCTTCCTCAGAAACTAATAATGGGCAAAGAGTAAATGTTTGATTTACATTTTGTTCACTAATGGTATTCGGACAGTTTGGATTAGGAAATGTACCTACTTCATGATTTGGGATGCCATTTCCAGATAGTATTCGATTTACATCATCTGATGTCCAAGAAAAAATACTATAGGCATTAACCGATTCATCATCATTATAAGTTTCTTCACTTAAATCAGTTAAGATACCAACAGTTGAATATTCTTCTTCACATTGACCATAAATTGTATTGATAGTCGTTATAATCAATAATACATATATTTTTTTCATTTCATAACCTATCTTTAATTCGAATAAAGTAATTAATTTTTTTTATTATTGTATAAGACAATTGAATTATAAAAAGGTTAAAAATTATACACCGGGTTATGAGCCTCACGCATCTTCTCCTATTTTAAATTAGCTGAAAGACGAATAGGCGTCGATTTATTCCACAAACAAAAAACCCCACGAGTTTGGGGACTGATGATGCGAAAAGGGTAAATTATTTTTTATTATCTATTATATCAAACATTTTACCAACTTCAGTATTACCGTTAGCTCTATATCTCTGCCCAGTTTCTAAATCTTCGATTATCCATTTAGTTGGGCATTTAGTTTTTATAATTAAATTCATTGGGAAATTCAATTCTTTTGCCTTTTCACCATTTTTTAGGTTTCTATATTTATTCATATGATTTTCTCCGTTTTTTTTAATAGCGGTGGTAAGATCATGACGGGGCGAAATATTACTTAACGGACTATGAACCCAGTTGTAATTTATTTATTTTATCAACTTTCGTGTTTTTTCACCGCGTTCCAGATCTCATCCATTTCCTCCAGCGTTGATTTATCTACGGTCTTTCCCCGTTTTTTTAATTCTTTTTCCACCTGGGCAAAACGGTCGGTAAATTTCTGATTGGACTTGCGCAGGGCATCTTCAGCAGGAAGTTTCAAAAACCGCGCCAGGTTTACAATCGCAAAAAGCACATCGCCTATTTCCTCTTCGATACATTCCCTGGTGTTTTTGGTTTGGGCTTCTTTCAGTTCCTGGATCTCCTCGTGGACCTTGTCCCAGACTTCTTCCACTTTCTCCCAGTCAAAACCAGCATAAGCGGCTTTTTCCTGAAGTCGCTGCGCCCGAACCAGAGCTGGGAGTGCCGCCGGTACACCATCCAGTCGAGACTCACGTTTCTTTTCTTCATGTTTGGCTGCTTCCCAGTTCTGTTTTGCGTGAAAAGCGGCATCAGCCTTTTTTTCACCAAAAACATGCGGGTGACGATGGACAAGTTTCTCATTTACCGTATCAAGAGAATCAGAAACATTGAAACCGGAATTTTCCCTGGAAATCTGGGCCTGCAGTACAACATGAAGCATAATATCGCCCAATTCTTCCTTAAATGTGTCCCGGTCCTTGCGATCCACACTTTCCATCAATTCATAGGCCTCCTCTAAAAAATAAGGCAGGAGCGATTCGTGGGTTTGTTCTTTGTCCCAGGGACAGCCATCAGGACCGCGCAATGTTTCTACGATTTCTAAGAGTTTAATAAATTTTTCAGCCGCTAGTTGTTTATCCATTCATTCTCCAAATAATAATTCCCAGTCTACCAGGTTCAAATACTTCTCCTCTGTCTTGCGCATGGTATCTTTTTGCTTTTCCGTTTCATCCTCAAACCCCAGCAAATGCAGGGTACCATGCACGATGAGCCGGGCAACTTCTTTTTCAAAAGATTCGCCGAATTCTTCTGCGTTTTCTTTCGCTCGGGGAAGACTGATATAGATTTCTCCCTCCACATGGGTTTCTTTATAATCATTCAGGCGGAATGCGATAACATCGGTCCAATGATCCTGTTGAAAAAATTCTTTTTTCAGTGATGCCAGCAATTCATCCGACCCGAAAATAAATGATATATCGCCGTCCTGCACTTTATGATCGGTTAGTACAGTCTCTGATATTTTTTTTACCAGATGCTTTTCAGGCGATGTTAACTGAGGATCACAATCCTGTTTACATTGGATCATACCGGAACAGGGTTCTTTGGATCATCAGGGTATTCGATGCGAATATGATAAATTCCTCGCAGAACAGGAAGCATCCCTGTATTGCCGTCAACAGTGCCGACTATTTTGTCCAATTCATCCAATGTCAGGGGGCAGTCGTCCAGCTGGCCATCTTCAATCCGGTTTTTAACAATTTTATTTATCATGGTCTCTATCTTTATAATATCCGGATTTTTTATAGACCGGACTGCTGCTTCCACGGCTTCGCAGATCATCAGGATTCCTGTTTCCCTGGTGTTGGGTTTAGGACCCGGGTATTGGAATTGAGTTTCATCCACCTTGCTGCCATCCTGCTCTGCTTCTCTCATAGCCATTCTATAAAAATATTCCACACGGGTTGTACCATGGTGCATGGGGATAAAATCTGAAACGATTTTGGGCAGGCCATATTCATCAGCCAGGGCCAACCCCTCTTTTACATGATTGCGGATGATTCTGGCGCTCATGGTGGGTGTCAGGTTATCGTGCTGATTTTTTCCCGTATACTGATTTTCAATAAAATATTCTGGCTTTACCATTTTTCCAATGTCGTGGTAATAGGCACCCACTCGGCATAACAAAGAATGGGCACCAATGGCACCAGCACACGATTCCGCCAGGTTGCCGACAACAATACTGTGGTTAAAAGTACCATTGGTTTCCCGCTGTGCCTTTTTTAACAAAGGATGGCCATAATCCAGTAATTCCATTAATGTCAGGTCTGTGGTCACTTCGAATCCAATCTCAAACAAACCAATTAACCCATAGGTCACAATTGGAGCCAACAAACTGTTTATCATTAACGATTGGATATCCACTATCATAGACGCCCAGCCATGCTCTTTGAACAATCCTATTCCAGCAACCACTAAAATGCTTGCGCCCATGAGGGCAAACATGGTAATAAAGAGCTGACTGCGATTACGAAGTTCACGAATATTATAGACCGCAATTGTAGCAGTGAATAATGATACAATTACAAAGTCTATATTCTGACCCATCATTAACCCCATGGCAATGACCACAGATGTGGTAGCCATAAATCCAATCCTGGCATCAAATAAAATGGTCAGTGTCATGGCGCCTACAGTGACCGGGACCAAATATTCAGACCATTCAAAGCGAATAACAAAAATATAGGCAAGGCCTATTTGCAGTAAAAATACAATGGTAATGAGCAGTACCATTTTCCAATCCTTGAATGTTTGAATACGATAAACAATTAAATAGGTGAAAAACAGAGATACAATTATGGACAGCAGGATGAATTTCCCGGTAAAATTGAAAATTGTCTTGCGCCACCCTGACCCAGGTTCCTGTCTGACAACTGCAGTTGAAAGAGAATTTAATTTTTGCAAGATATCTTCGGTAATTCTCGTATTGGCATCAACAATCATTTCATTCTGCAAGACAACGCCCTGACTTCTGGGCACATTGTTTAAACTTTCCTGCTGGCGTTTTTCCGTTAATTCACGGTCGTATATCAAATTGGGTTTCATAAACCTGACAATGAGATCATAACCCAGGTCTTTGAAAATATCCTGCTCTGTAAACAGCCCCAGCAGTTCTTTCCTTGCGGATGTCCAGGCTGTTTCTAAATTGTTAAAATCATTTGGTGAGGCCATCTCAGGAACTTCACCCTGATTAATTGTTACCTCATTGCTTAATATATCTTCGTAGGTGATGTCATAGATCCCCTCTGACCATCTGTTGTGGCAAATACGAATGATTTTATCCTGGTCTACTCCCAGGTCTTTCATATTTCGAGGGTCTTGATCGGGAGTGGAATAGGTTCGCCAATTTTCTTTGGTCTCTGTAAAAGGATATAATTTGTGAAACTCACTGGTCAGAATGGTCAGGTTCGCACTGTCTGAAACAAACTCCGACCTGGCTTTTTCATACTGTTTATGATACCGACGTTCGTAGACAAGACGTTTAGATTCATTGAATCTCCAGTTAGCAAAGCGGATTTCATTTACCATGGCAAAAAATTCAGATATTTTTTGGGACTGGTCCGTAACAATTTTATCTTGGCGGTTAAAAACAAAAGGCACGGATTTCAACTGCTCATCTAAATCAGAATTTAACCGGTCCTGCGTTTTCAGTATTGAGAATGTAAAAGGTGCAATAATAGGTTCCCGGGCAATATCATTTAACTGGTAGGAATACTTAAGCGTTTTCCCCTGTGGAAAAAGAAAAGCAATAATTAAAATAAGACCTAGGATTATAACATATTGAGGCCAGTAGATATAAAACTGGAGAAATCGATTAAGAAGTGTGGTTTCTCTATTTTCAGAGGGCATTATGCTGTAATTCTTTAAGTATCTCGCGGGAAATGATCAATCTCTGGATTTCACTTGTCCCTTCCCCAATTTCCAGTATTTTGGCATCCCGGAAGTAACGTTCAACATCATATTCTTTTACATAACCATAACCGCCGTGTATCTGGATTGCATCCGTGGCTACCCGCATGGCTGTTTCACTGGCAAACAATTTGGCCATGGCGGCTTCTTTCACAATGTCTTTATTCTGGTCTTTCATCCATGCTGCATGATAGATCAGTAATTTTGAGGCTTCAATATCTGTTGCCATATCTGCTAATTTGAAACTTACGGATTGGAAATTATTGATCGGTCTACCAAATGCTTCACGTTCGGTTGAATACTGCAGGGCCCGTTCATAGGCACCCTGGGCTGTACCTACAGCCAGTGCCCCAACGGAAATTCTGCCGGATGTCAGCGTTTTTAAAAACGTACGAAAACCATCGGTTGGCTCACCCAGCATGGCCGAGGCTGGTATTTTCATATTATGAAAAAACAGCTGTCGGGTATCGCTCGCTCGCCAGCCCATTTTCTTTTCCTTCGGTCCAATTTCCAGACCTGCCGTGACCGTAGGAATTACAAAGGCACCAATACCCAGTAATTTGCCCTCATGCTCAATCTGAGATGTGAAGGAGAGTAAACCGGCCTTACCTGCATTGGTAATAAATATTTTCCCGCCATTAACAACATAGTCATCGCCTTGTTTCACTGCCATTGTTTTGGTCGAGCCGGCATCACTGCCAGCTTCTGGTTCTGTAAGTCCAAAAGCACCAATGACCTCGCCGCTGGCCAGTTTTGGCAAATAGGTTTTTTTCTGTTCCTCAGAACCATGGAGCAAAATGGGCAGTGTCCCCAGTGACGTGTGGGCCGCCATGGTGATGGCAACTGAGGCGTCGGCACGGGCGAGCCCCATTACCGCTGTCGCATAGGCAACCATATCCAAGCCGGATCCGCCGTATTTTTTCGGAACATTGATGCCCATGAGACCCAGTTCACCCATTTGTTTAACCAATTCAGTGGGAAACTTTTCTTCTTCATCCAGTTTCCTGGCTATGGGCATGATCTCCGATTCCGCGAACTCACGCACCATATCTTGAATCATTATATGGTCTTGATTAAAAAACAGATCGTCCATTTATTCTACTGCCCTTTTAGGCCGCAATTGATATTGAATTTACAATTGATCGGATTCAGGATGTGAGAGCCGAATGTCCCTGGCGTTCAGCTGCATGGTCTCCTGTCCTTTCCAGCGATTGATTTCTAAAACACAGGCAAGATCAATGGGTTTATCCTTGATCAAATCCTGGTAATGATGAGCCATATTAAACCCAATTACCTGAATGGCAGTCTGGTTTTGTTTTACCTGAAACCGCAGATGGTTTCCGTTGCCAATGATCCGCGGATTCCCCGATATCTGTACATTCCTGACAGCAAATTTGGGTCTCATATTTCCGGGACCATAGGGACCCATTTTTTTTAAGAAATCCATGAATTTCTTGTTGATATCCGCCAGTTTGATCACTCCGTCAAGGTAAAGGGTAGGTTCCAAATCATTTTCCTGAAATATTTTATTGGCATAAACCAAAAATGATTTTCGAAATTCAGCCAGCTGAGACTCCTGTATTGTGAGTCCCGCTGCCATGGCATGTCCTCCGTAATTATCTAAATATTTTCCAGTGGCATTTAGGGCTTTATATAAATCCAGGCCTTTCACACTTCGTGCCGATCCTTTCCCACGGCCTTCTTCATCAAATGAAATAATGATGGCAGGCCGATTGAATTCCTCTTTGATTTTTGATGCTACGATACCCACCACACCTTGATGCCACCCCTGTGACCCTAAAACGATCGCTTTGTCCCGGCTTAGATCAACTTCCGCATTCACCATAAAAAGGGCCTCATCCACCACAGACTGTTGAATGGTTTGCCTCATTTTATTCTCCTGATCCAATTCTTTAGCAAGTGTCTTTGCTCTTATTTTATCCGGAGTGGTAAAAAGTTCTACCACTCTGTTGGCATCACCCAATCTTCCGGCAGCATTAATTCTTGGCGCAATGTGAAACACCATCTGGGTGACACTTAAATCTCGATCCAGGTCCACGTTTGCAATCTTTAACAATTCACGTAGCCCCGGTCTGCGGGTAGACCGTAATGTCTGCAATCCGTAGTGAACGATCACCCTGTTTTCATCTGTCATGGATACGAGATCGGCAGAAGTCCCCAAAGCGGCTAGGTCCATAAGATCAATAATGAGATCAAGTGAAAACCCCATTTTTTCAACGACCCCTGAAAGAAGCTTTAAGGCAACGCCGGCACCGCATAATTCTTTGAACGGATACCTGCAATCATTCTGTTTGGGGTTGAGAATCGCAAAAGCATCCGGGAGAATATCGCCTGGGATATGATGGTCGGTAATGATGACATCCATGCCCTTTTCATTGGCATAATTAACACGATTTATTGCGTTGATCCCGCAATCGCAGGTTATAAAAAGATCAGCGCCTAATTTCCCCGCTTTATCAATCCCCAATTCAGATAAACCGTAGCCTTCTTTTTCTCGATTCGGGATGTAGGTTCTTACATTGGCACCCAATGAGGAGAGGCCCGCATACAATAGTGAGGCTCCAGTGGTGCCATCTACATCATAATCGCCAAAAACGAAAATTGGGGATTTGGATTTAATATTTTTTATAACCCTGTCAGCTGCCCTGCCCAAATGTTTCATTAAAAATGGATCGTGTAATTGAGAAATATTCGGCGAAAAGAATATTTTTACCTTGTTGGTTTCATACAGGCCGCGAGCAGCCATGAGTTGTGCAATGACTTCAGGAATCTGGTATTTTTCCATGAGTTCAATCACTTTTTCAGGGTCGGGGCTTGGGAATATCCAGCGCATAATAAAAGGAAAATAATTGAGTCGGTCTATAAGCCGAGTTCTGTCCTTTGGCTTGATATTTCAACACCAAAAGGATGGTCATTTATCTAGCCCAAACGTTTCCGCCTGGGTCAAGCAACCTACCCGCTCCTTAGTTGACGCGAAACACGTCTCGGAGCCTATTCGGTCTTGCACCGGATGGGGTTTACAAGCTTCCCGGTTCTCATCGGGGACTGGTGGTCTCTTACACCACCCTTTCACCCTTACCGCGAAATAAATTCGCGGCGGTTTACTTTCTGCTGCACTTTCCATATTCCGCTCAGGCGGAACTCCCCACGCTATGGGGCATCCTTTTCTGCGGTGCCCGGACTTTCCTCTCTCGGGCTGCTGATGCGGTCCGAGAGTAACCATCCGACCGACTCAATTATTTAAATGGTAATCTAATTTACAGAATTATTTTCACTATAAAGAAATCGACCGCAGACATCACAGCGATGCAAGACGATATTTCCCCGGATTTCTGCGACAATCTGGGCTGGAATATAAGCGCCGCAGCCGCCACAGGCACCGCCTGAAAGGTTCACTACGGCCAGGCCGTCACGAGCTGCAAGTACTCTGTCATATTCAGAAATAAACTTTGCATCTATTTGACTGACTTGCTCAGCACGGTTTTGCTCTAAGTTTGATTTTTCATCTGCAGATTCTGAGATCGCTGACTCAAGTTTTTCTCTCCTCGACGAAAGATCTTGAGTCAATATTTCCAACTCTGCCGCCATTTCATTTATGGAATTAATCAATGTTTCTTTTTCTTCCATGAATGATAAGGATTCTGATTCGTTGGATACGCGCTCTTCTTTCAAATGATCGATTTCATGCATTAACGCATCGTATTGTTTGTTGTTCGTCACAAGAAAAAGCTGGTCTTTATACTTGTTGATCTTATCATTGATTTCAGCAATGCGCACCTCAGTTCTATGCAATTTTACTTCCAATTCCTTTAAACGGATCTGGCTCTTTTCTAGATTGGCTTTAATTGTATCTTCCTGCTGATCCAATTCTTTCACTCTTGAAGGCAGATCCCCCAGCAGGTCATTTATATCCTTAAGTTTTGCATCAATTGTTTGTAATTCAACCAGTTTATGAATCAAAATCATTTCCTCATCGTAAAAAAAATGCACCGCATGGGTGCACTCTTATATTTCTATTCATGTCCAGACACGGCTGTCAAGCCTGGACAATTTAATTTTTCCCAGGGGATTACCCTTTTTTGAATGAATTAGTTTTAATCTATCCATGTTAAGCTGGTTAGTTTACCAAAATAATTCTGCAATTCGAATGAAAAACCCCATACCTTGAATCAATGAATTTTATTAATCTTGGGCCTTGCAGTTCATAACATTTCCTTTTTTTCAATTATTATGGTAAATCAATATTCATCATTCAAGGACCGCCACATCGGGCCTAGCAGCGATGAATTAGAATTCATGCTGTCCAAACTAGGTTTCCAATCCCTGGATGAATTTTCCGATGCTATCGTTCCGGATAAGATCAAACTGAAAAACCCTCTGAAAATCGCTGACGAAGAAAATGAAACAGAGGTATTGAACAGATTAAGGAGTTTTGCCGATAAAAATGATATTTTTAACTCCTATATTGGGTTGGGATATTATAACACAGTGGTTCCAAGCGTCATCAAACGCAATATTTTAGAAAACCCCGGATGGTATACGCAATACACACCCTACCAGGCAGAAATCAGCCAGGGGCGTTTGGAAGCACTCTTGAATTTCCAAACCATGGTGTCTGACCTTACAGGGCTGCCATTAGCCAACGCATCCTTGCTGGATGAAGGCACAGCAGCGGCTGAAGCTATGATCATGTTCTTCAATGCAACCCGGGATCAAAACAGGACCAGGTTCCTGGTCTCAAGGACCTGCCATCCACAAACCATTGACGTATTAAAAACACGGTCTGAACCTTTAGGAATTGAATTAGACATTGTGAACCATGATACTTTCAGTTTCGATGATACTATTTTCGGCATTTTGGTCCAGTACCCGGACACAGAAGGATCGATCCAGGATTTTTCTTCCCTTTGCCATACGGCACATGAAAACAAATCCTATTTTTGCATGGCGACAGATCTACTGGCACTCACCATACTAAAACCGCCGGGTGAAATGGGAGCTGACGCTGCTGTGGGCAATGCCCAGCGATTTGGCGTTCCCATGGGCTATGGCGGGCCCCACGCAGCTTTCTTTTCAGCTACGGAAGAATTCAAACGGAAAATCCCGGGACGAATCATTGGTGTGTCCCAAGACGTACATGGAAACCCTGCACTTCGGATGGCGCTCCAGACCCGGGAGCAGCATATCCGTCGAGAAAAAGCCACATCCAATATTTGCACAGCCCAGGTTCTATTGGCTATCATGTCCGGGATGTATGCGGTCTATCATGGGCCAAAAGGACTCACCCAGATTGCACAAAGGGTGAACAAAATCACGAGTAAACTTGCGAATTCTCTCAAAAAATACGGCTGTGAATTGATCCATGATTATTTTTTTGATACGATCCGTTTTACAGCAAAATCCGGATGGCAGGCAAAGGCAGAAAAACTAAAAATAAATCTTCGGGATTACGGTGACGGTACTGTCGGTATTTCCATAGATGAAACGAAAACCGCATCTCACCTTACAGATCTTCTTTCAGTATTTAATGTAGAAACCATTGAATCTGAAGATAAATCCATTCCAGCAGAACTTAGCCGAACATCTTCTTTCCTGGAACATTCCGTTTTCTATTCCTATCGATCTGAAACTGAAATGCTGCGGTATTTGCATAGACTGGAAGCAAAAGATTTATCACTCAACACCAGTATGATTCCCCTGGGTTCCTGCACCATGAAATTAAACGCAGCGGCTGAAATGGAACCGGTGACCTGGCCCGAATTCGGGAATATTCATCCTTTCGCGCCTGACAGCCAAACTACAGGATACCATGAGCTCATTAGCGAATTGGGAGACTGGTTAGCGGAAATCACTGGTTTTGAGGGTGTTTCCATGCAGCCTAATTCGGGTGCCCAGGGAGAATACGCAGGACTGCTGTTGATCCGCGCTTATCACGAAACAAATGGTGACAACCATCGAAATGTCTGTCTGATTCCTGCCTCCGCACATGGTACAAACCCCGCTTCCGCCGTCATGGCCGGGATGAAGGTTGTGGTAGTCCAGTGCGATAAACATGGGAATATTTCAGAAGATGACCTTAAGGCAAAAGTAGAACTGCATTCAGAAAGCCTGGCTGCTGTCATGGTAACATATCCATCCACCCACGGTGTTTTTGAACATACAATCAAAGAGACCTGCCGGATTGTACATGGCCATGGCGGACAAGTTTACTTAGACGGCGCCAACCTAAATGCCCTGGTGGGATTATGCAAGCCGGGAGAATTTGGCAGTGATGTGATGCATATCAACCTGCATAAGACATTCTGCATTCCCCATGGCGGTGGCGGTCCGGGGGTTGGACCCATTGTTTGCAAATCTCACTTGGCTAAGTTCCTTCCGGGCCATTCCCAAATCAAAACCGGTGGTGAAAAAGCAATCACTGCAGTTTCATCTGCACCATTTGGCAGCAGCAGTATCCTTCCGATCTCGTGGGCTTATATGGCTATGATGGGCGAAGATGGGTTGAAGCGAGCCACCCAGGTCGCCATCCTGAATGCCAATTACATGGCAAAAATACTGGAAACTCATTTCATTATCTTATTTCGCGGAATCAGCGGATACAACGCCCACGAGTTCATTATAGATCTTCGGGACTTGAAAAAAGAATCTGGCATCTCGGATGAAGATGTAGCCAAGCGCCTCATGGATTACGGATTCCATGCGCCTACCATGTCCTTCCCTGTGCCAGGAACACTCATGATTGAACCAACGGAAAGTGAATCCAAGGCAGAGTTAGACCGTTTTTGTGAAGCCATGATCGCCATTAAAAATGAAATCAATCAGGTGATGGATGGAAGCTTGGATGCGAATGACAATCCATTGAAAAATGCGCCCCACACTGCGGAAGCTGTTACATCAGATGATTGGCAACATGGCTATTCCAGACAGATGGCTGCCTATCCTGCATCCTGGTTAAAAGAGCACAAGTATTGGCCCTCCGTCGGTCGCGTGGATAATGCTTTTGGCGACAGGAATCTGATCTGCAGATGCCCGACCGTTGACGAATTTAAAGATTGAGCTGTAATCACTACTGAAGAGTTTCCTGCTCTTCCATCAACTTTAAATATTCCGTTTCTAAAATATTCCTTGTTTCCATGGCTTTTTGGAGTAATTCATAATCTTCCGCGCATGCCGGGTCCTGAGCAACGATTCGTTGTTCCTCTAATTCTTTTTCAATAGTTTTGAATCGTTTTTTGATCCATGCCAGACGGTTCCGGATTTTCTTCCGCTGTTGAAAATTGGACTTGTTTCCAGATTTTGTTTTTACCTTTGGTTTTGATGGCAGATCGGTGTTCTTTTCGCCTTTTTTCCATACGTAATATTCGTAGTTGCCATCAAACATCCGTATTGTACCGCCACCCACTTCGCAGGTAAGATTCGTTACATTATTTAAAAAATGGCGATCGTGGGAGATGCATACAATGGAACCTGTGAACTGCATCAACGCTTTTTCCACCACATTCCGAGAGACCATATCCAAATGATTTGTGGGCTCATCCAGCAATAGCAAATGAGAGGGTTCCACCAGCATCCTCGCCAGCGCCAGCCGTGCTTTCTCGCCACCGGACAGGACCTTCACCCATTTTTCGATCTCATCACCGGTAAAGAGGAAACTCCCTAGATAGGTTCGTATTTCTGTCTCGCTCCAGCCAGGGGTTACTTCCTGGATGGTATTAAAAACTTTCTTCTGGGGATCCAGAACCTCCAACTGGTGCTGAGCATAATAAGTACGATCCACCACATTCCCGATCTCCACCGAACCGGCAGTTACATCTTCCACACCGGCAAGCATTTTTAAAAGTGTAGATTTCCCGGCACCATTGTGGCCCACAAGTCCGATCTTTTGTCCCCGTTCCACCACCATATTCATTTCGTTGAATACCTCGATCTCACCATAATGTTTGCACACATTCCGGCAGGAGGCCATCTTTGATGGTGGTCGGCTGGGCTGGGGGAGGATGAGACTCATCACCTGGTAATCTTCAGTGGGTGTAGCGATCTTGTCCATTTTCTCCAACATTTTTACCCGGCTTTGAACCTGGGTGGCCTTGGTATTCTTATACCGAAACCGCTCGATGAACCGTTCTGTGTCCTTGATCTGTTTCTGCTGGTTCTTATAGGCATTGCGATGTTGTTCCAGTCGCAGGGCTTTATCTTTTTTATACTTGGAATAATTGCCGTGATACAAGGTGATCTTTTTCAGATCGATTTCAAGAATATGGTTCACGGACCGGTCTAAAAATTCCCTGTCATGACTTATAATTACCATGCCGCCTTTCCAGTCGGATAGGAAGGATTCCAGCCAGATGGTTGCTTCAAGATCCAAATGATTCGTAGGTTCATCGAGAAATAAAATATGTGGTTCCTGGAGCAGTATGGCCGCCAGCGCCACCCGCATGCGCCATCCGCCGGAAAAAACATTCATGGGTTCCGTGAACTTGTCATCGGTGAATCCGAGCCCGCTTAATATTTTTTTTGCTTTTTCTTCCAACATCCAGCCGCCTAAGGCTTCGAACCGGTTTTGGATATGGCCCAGTTCTTTAACCAGGGTGTCGTTTTCCGGATCGCCGGCAATGGCTTCAGAAAATGAAAGCATCTTCCTTTCCAAGTGCCGCACTTCCGGATAGGCCACCAGCACTGCTTCTAAAATGGATCGATGGGATCCGGCAACGATATCCTGTGCCAAGTAGCCGATGGAGGTGGATTTCTCCACTTGGACGCCCCCGGAATCAGGCGTCTCTTTCCCAAGCATGATGCGAAGCAGCGTTGTTTTTCCGGTACCATTTGGCCCCACCAAACCTGCTCGCATACCATGCTTAAGAGATAGATTTACATTGGAGAAAAGATTATCATCCGGATATGACTTGGACAGGTTTTCAAGACGGATCATTATTTAAACACCAAAGGCACAAAACATTCGACGGGAATAATTACAATTTCCCTTTTACAAATGCACCATTGTTTTCAGCGAGATAAATTTTGTGAATTGTATTGATCAGTTCGGGATCGCCATCTATTTGGACTTGGATATAGTTATCCGTGTGCCCCACTAGTTTCCCATTTTTCATATTTTCAAAAAGGACGGGACGATTCTCTCCTATTAATTGGGCATGAAAATAACGCCGTTTTTTATCCGACAGAATATGGAGCATTTTACTCCGTTCCGCCCGTGTTTCCTTGGGGACTACTTTGCCTAAACCAATGGCATCAGTATTAGGGCGTTCAGAATAGGTGAACACATGAAGATAAGAAATGTCCAGGTCGTTCAGGATGTTATACGTGTCAAGAAAATTCCCATCTGTCTCACCGGGAAACCCCACAATCACATCCGCACCGATACAGGCATCGGGATTCAGTGATTTAATTCTGGCAACCCGACCTGCATAAAGATCCCGTTTATATCTCCGGCGCATGGCTACTAAAATATTATCTGACCCGGATTGAAGCGGCATATGGAAATGGGGCATTAATTTATTTGAAAATGAACAGAATTCAATCATCTCATCTGTCAACAGGTTGGGCTCGATGGAAGAAATGCGAATGCGGTCAATTCCATTTAGGTGATCCAACCGTTGAATAAGATCAAAAAATGTTGCAGTACTTCCTTTGCCAAAATCACCGATATTGACTCCAGTAAGAACAATTTCGCGGGTATCAGTCTTTGCTATTTCCCGCGCTGCCTTCATGGTGTTTTCGATCGTATCGCTGCGGCTCTCACCCCGGGCCAAGGGAACTGTACAGAAAGAACAGGTGTAATCACAGCCATCTTGTATTTTAAGGAATGAACGCGTCCGTTCTCCGGCAGAATAGGATGGCGCAAAAGTATGGGTATGGTTTATTTCAGATTGGATAACCTTTGCGCCGCTATTCATATCTAATTGAGCCAACTGCTCAAGAAGATTGAATTTTTCTTCAGTGCCCAGTATAAGATTCACTCCATCAATGGCAGCAATTTCATCTGGGTTCAGCTGGGCATAACATCCGATTACAGCGATAGCCGAAGCGGGGTTTCTGCGTTTAGCCTGACGGATGAGTTTCCGTGCTTCTTTATCTGCGTTTTCTGTGACAGAGCAGGTATTCAAAACATATATATCCGCTTCATCCCTGTAATCGACCTTTTTAAATCCATGACGATTAAAACCTCTGGAAATCTCTGCAGTTTCCGAGAAATTCAATTTACATCCCAGGGTATGAAATGCCACGCGTTTTACAGGAATACTCACCAATCAATAAATGAGAGAAAATACGAGGGTAGTTGAAAGCACTTTTGTTGCACTTAATAACTTTTTAAATGGTATAAAAAAGTTTTACTGTGAAAATGAAAGAGTAGTAAAACTTTAACTGTAAACTAAAAAGGGCAGTATAACTGCCCTTTTTAGTTTTAATCCCTACGCTCTTTCCCGCCGCGTCTACTGCCTTTTCGCTGGTATTCGTTCCGTTTAGACACATCAGAGCGTTTATCATCATCAACGGGGATATTTTTTCCCCTGCGGTGTATTTTTCTAGTATGTCCACTCCTGCGATCACCATTGCGCCTGTCGGAACTACGGTCTTTTTCACTCATCGAAATACCTCAGATCATGATCAAATGAAACCGTATAACCCGGTAAATCTGGGTTTGCGGTTATATCGTACCAGATTTATTTAGACTTAGAATGTTGGATCGACAAATAAAGTCGATTCCGTGATGACAAGCTTGACCTTGTCAGTCATATCCAGAACACTCACAGATTCCTCGATCATTGCTTTCTCATTTTCATGGATAAAAGCGTCGGCACGGGCAATATAGGCCAGGTTTTTGACCAGTTTATAGCGATCTTCGTTAGATGTGAACATGCCTTTCAAAGCCCCCAATGAACTTGTATACTGGGCGCTGCGCGCGCCATCGTCGCCAAGTTCAATGAACTTATCAATTACTTCAGCTTCCACTGTATTGTAATCGTCTTCAGACATATCAGGCGCCATTACCTTGCAGTTGCCTCGCATCGCTTCTTTTTCAGCTTCATCTACTTCACCGTCTGCAAGAAATGATACGCAGACAAAAGCATAGACTAAGTCATGGTTTTGAGTCCAGTTTGCCATAGTTTCCCCTTCTATTTAGATATTATTGTTAATATTTAGTATTTTATTCAATAAATGACTACATATGAATTGTAGTTACTCGTGAAAATATATGAAAAATTAGGATGAAGAGATGCCAAGGTCAAGATTGCCTTATAAATTATTGTATTTTCATAATTCAGATGGATTATTGATTCAAACTTATCAAGTATCGTATCTTTTGTTTTCTTTTCAACAAGGACGGTTACCATTCCATGGCCCAATTCCTCATAATAATTCATGTTATCAGTCACACCTTGCCATCTTATTTATTCTTTAAAGGATTAATATTAGGTTCATGATGGAAAAGATCTATTCCTTACTTGTAAAGTTCAACAGCCTGCAGTTTAAATATCGTACGTTCATATCCTTTTTCCTGGTTCTTGTTGGAATTCTAATAACAGATGTATTATTCAATTCCTACTATTCTTCAATTGTTAATTTTCTTGACCACCAGTTCAACATTGTTTTCGATGACCACAAGAATGTTGATCTCACCTTTGCTCCAGAAATATGGGGTGGTGTATTGGCAATGGTGTTGGGGACCCTGATTATTGTGATTGCCATTGCAGCCGAATCCTCGCCAAAACTAATGGATTTATTTGTAAAGGACTGGATGAGTCTTTGTTATGTCTGGTTTCTTATCATTGCCTCTCTTCACTCAATGGTCATCATGTATTATGTTGAACCTTTGAATCGAATATCAAGTGTAATTCTCAACACGTATGTCTATCTGTTTTTTGCCTCTATTTTTGCCTTGCCATACATTTTTTATATTTTGCTCTATTCCAAAACAAGCAATGTGGTAGCAACCATTTCCGGTATTATACAGAATTTTATCCATAAAATGGAAACGCCTAGTATCAATTCTGCGATGAATGATGACATAGTTATTGTTGAGGAATACCAGAAGGAAATCATGGGTTCTCTTGACCAGCTGGATGACTTGCTGTCTTTTATTGAATTCAAGGAGACCCAGACAGAAATTATCCGCGAGATCAGCACAATAATACAAATGTATATCCGTGAAAAACCCGGATTTAATCAGAACTTTTTTAAACTGACACCTACAATCAGGGGCAATGCGACTTTCAGGACCTATACGGAAATTCAATACCAGGAAATGGCAGACACATGCACCTTTTATGAAATAAAAACATTTCGATTATTAGGGAATGCTTACATCAAAATGATTGAAAATGACCGTTTTGATATTGCATCTCTGATTCCTGCAGAATTGATCGATATTGGCGAAACATGTTTAGAAGTGGAAGATGACATGATTTTAGGGAATGTAAATATCCGCTTTAACACACTCTTTCGATTTGCCATGAAACATGCCTATAAAAATAATGAACCCCGAAATTTGTATAATCTTGCTTTTCATTACTCAAATATGATTCAGGAGTATATAAAAGCGGACAGGGTGGATATGGCTAAGTATTGTTATGACAAATTTAAATTTTATGCGAATGACATCTATAAAAATTCAGAAAAGAATCCATCACTATATTTTATTGTTGACACTCTAACCTTCGAGCTGAGAAAATGCCAGGTTCTTATCCATGAATCAGGATGGAGTGATGAAGACCAGATAGACCTGCTAAAACTTATTCTCCAGTTGGATAAACCGCCGGGATATTCCAAAGAAGGGGTTGATAAAGGAATCCTGGGAGGAAACAATGGCACACGGAGAATACAGATCGGACTTGCACTCTTTTATCTATCCGTTGATAAGAAAGAATTTGCTGCAGCCATTGCGGAAGATTACCTGGATGATTTAGCCTACTTTGACGAAAAAACCTTTAAGCAGAACGCAAATACACAATGTTTTCTTTTATCCATTTTTGGACCCACCTTCTGGGAAGATACCGATAGAGGAAACCTTAATATTTACTTCGCGCCGGAAAAAGACCAACTGGAGCCATTTAAGGAGCTATTATTTGGTCTTATGGATAAACGGTTAGAGGCCCTGGAGCGCGATGCTCAATTCCTCTCTCTTGAAGTGGACAAACTCATGCAAAAGCGACAGAAACAGGACGGTTACCTGAATGAAGCTGATAAGGAAAGATTGGAAGACCTGCAGCGAAAAATTTCTGCCCGTGAAAAACCAGAAGAGGAAGAACCTTCAGAATGGACGGTGGATCATGATGTTCTTTATGCTTTGCTTAGTATTGCTTTTTTCGCTGACCAAGAGATTGACGAAATGGAAAAAAATGTTATTTACGAAAATTTTGGTGAATTAGTACAGAATGTGACAGAAGACAGTTTTAATATTGATTTTAGCGTAGCAACAAAAAAGTTTCTTGAGCTGGAAAATGAGGAATCGCGCCAGCAACAGTATGAAAATTCATTATTGGCCATTAAAGATTCAGAAGCAGAGCCAGATCAGTTTCGGAAATTGCTCACCGCATTTATTGATATTGCCAATGCTGATGAATTCATCCATGAAAATGAGGTTATGTTAATCCAGCATGCCATAGATATATGGGAACTGGATGTCAGGATCAATGATCCTAAATCGG
>ERZ651768.520-NODE-520-length-29139-cov-3.833494_pt1 | contig 29139 bp, 24 predicted proteins | sample MGYA00514754_ERZ651768 | MGnify/ENA metagenome assembly ERZ651768
GATAACTGTTCACGTACCTGACACGCCCCAACGGTCGCCGGTATGGCGGTCATGGTTGGCAAAGGTGCCATGACTAACTCTATTGAAGAGTTAGCCGGGACGGATCTTTTACTTGTAGCAGGTTCGAATACCACCGAAGCTCACCCCGTCATATCACTGCGAATGAAGCGGGCTGTACGTGATGGGGCTAAGTTAATAGTGATAGACCCACGCAAGATTGAACTGACTAGATGGGCAACTCGCCACCTACAGATTAATGTCGGCACCGATATCCCCCTCTTCAACGCTTTCGCACACGTTATGATCAAGGAAGGCTTATATGACCGTGAATATGTAGAACAACGGACTGAAGGATTTGATGAATTAGCCAAACATGTGGAGTTTTACACCCCTGAGTACGCAGCAGAAGTCTGCGGCGTACCAGCCAATGAGATTATCGATACCGCCCGTGAATATGCGGCAGCCTCAGGGAAAGCTGCTATCTGTTATACCCTAGGTATCACCGAGCATTCCTGCGGATCTCACAACGTTCAATCTATCGCCAACCTCGGCATGCTTGGCGGAAACTTCGGCAAGCTGAATGCTGGAGTCAACCCCCTTAGAGGTCAGAACAACGTCCAAGGGGCCTCAGACTCCGGTGCACTGCCGACTGACCTTCCGGGGTATCAGAAACTGGAACGGCCTGGCGTACGGGAAAAATTTGAAACCGCGTGGGGTGCTGAATTACCGAAACGCCGCGGTATAACCAAAATAACAGCAATGAACCAGATGCTACGCGGTCGTGTGCGTGGCGTTTACATAATGGGCGAAAACACGGTCGTATCCGATCCCAATACCAATCATGCGCAAAAAGCACTGGAAGCAACAGACTTCATCGTAGTCCAAGATATATTTATGACCGATACAGCCAAGCTGGCTGATGTCGTATTGCCCGCAGCCTCGTTCGCAGAGTCGGACGGGACTTTTGCTAACAGTGAACGAAGAGTTCAACGGGTTAGACCCGCAATAAAACCTGTCGGAGAATCACGTACTGACGTCGATATTTTGCTTGATGTGATGAAAAGATTCGACGTACCACAAAATTTGGAATCTTCGGCTGAGGTCTGGGATGAAATGCGATCGCTAACACCCATTCTGGCCGGTATTAGCTACGAACGGCTTGACAACGAAGGCGGTATTCAATGGCCATGCCCGACCGAAGACCACCCTGGTACACAATATCTACACAAAGATGAGATGGATTCCGGCATCCCAGGTTACTTTGCCCCAGTAGATCACATCCCACCCGCCGAACAAACGGATTCCGAGTACCCACTAACTCTAACTACGGGCAGACGCCGTTCAACCTATCATACCGGTACGCAAACCGGCCGAGCTAGCGGCTTCGGCCTACTCGTGCCTTCTGAGATGGCAGAGATAAATCCTGATGACGCTGATCAGCTCGAACTTTCAGACGGTGAAACGGTGAACGTTACCTCGCGGCGAGGCTCAGTTGAAGTGCCGATAAAAATCACGGACCGATCACCGCACGGAACAATATTCATGAGTTTTGCGTTTCCAGAGCTCACCCAAACAAACCGTCTTACCTCAGATGCTTACGACTTCATAACCGAAACACCTGAATTTAAAGCCTGCGCCGTTCGAATCGACAAACTTGCCGAAACAGTAACAACAACAGCCTCAGACTGACCGCAAGTCTCAAAAATTACTGACGAGGGCTCATTCTCGAGGACCAAAAACTTGGGTCACCTACACTCGGAAAGTCGATCAGTTCAACCTGCCCCGTGATCTCCGTACCTGCCCTAAACGACTGAACATTGGAGTAAACGTGTTTCGCTATCTGCTGGGCAGCACCGATTTGATTGGTCAACGGATTAGTCGTAACCAAAAGCCTTCCGGATGAAATTAGACTCCCATCGGCACCGTTAATTTCATCGCTTGGGCAATCAGTGGCATACCCAGCAAGTAGTCCGTTCGACAGTGCCTTAAGCACGTCATTGTCATTTACTACAGAAGGATCAGATGTGTTCACGAGTACGGCTCCGGGCCTCATTAGATTAATCTCACGTTCAGAAATCAACGGACATGCGGTTGGACCTGGATATATATGGATCGAGACCGCATCGGAACCCGACAGCAGTAAATCTAACGACTGCCTGCGTACATTTAGTTCGGTTAACATCCTGGCTCTTGGAGTACGTATATCCGCAACACCAACAGTTGCGCCAGATGAAGTCAAATTTCTTGAAACTTCACAACCTACATCTCCTATGCCAACAATGCCCCATTCCGCATCAGGTTTAACCTGGAGTGGGCCGGCAAACCCAAGTACACGATTTGCGACGCGCTGTGACAACACGGGTGATATTCCAGCTATTGGAATCTGAGCGTCAACAAGTTCAAAGGTGAATGCAATAGATATCCTGCAGTTAAGGAAATGAACGAAAGCAGGTCGAATCTGATTAAAAATCGGACTTTCAACTATAAAATGTTCGCCAATTATTAAAATATCCGAATCAGAAATCTTGACCTGATCACAATGTTCAGGATTCAGTCGTTGGAAAAGCGGATCGCTCTCGAATACTGATTCGACCGCTTTAACTACTGGATTCGTTTCTCTTGCAAGTAATAAAACGTTGGACATCTGTTTAATGAGGTGTGGCTCGTAAAAAAAACCAGATTACATCGTATAAGAAGATTTCGAGTGAAAACTCTCTCCACAGCAGGAGTTCTACGTCATATGATTCATACCCGCTAACACATGTCAGAAAGGCAGCCATTGAATGGCAATCGATTTTTCTAACCCTCGAACCCTACTGTTCGTACCCGGAAATCAACCTCGTATGTTGAAAAAATCGTCAGGTTTTGATTCGCAATGGCTGATCCCGGACCTGGAAGACTCTGTGCCCCAGGCAGAAAAAACCGCAGCCCGAGACATCGTAGCCGAGCACATACCTTTACTCGCAACAGCAAGAAAGTTCATAGTTCCACGAGTGAACTCTCTATCATCCGGGTTGGCGGAAAACGATATTGCAGCCGTTGCATCAAAAGAGATCATTGGGATTTCAATCGGAAAAATCAATACTGTCGATGACGTAAACAACGTTGCCAAAATGCTCACAGCGGCCGAAAAGAAGGCAGGTTTACCAATCGGACACATTACGATCCTTCCTTTTATCGAAACTGCCCAAGGGGTAATCAACGCCTACGAGATATGTCAGGCCAGTGACCGAATCAGGTGGGTGGCGTTCGGTGCAGAAGATTTTTCGGCAGATATGTCAATTAGCCGCACAGTCGACAACCTCGAACCCGGACCTGCTATTAGCTCTGAACCAGGGCTCACATACCCACGCTCCGCTGTAGCCATCGCTGCACGCGCAGCTGGCGTACTTGCACTTGACACCCCTTATACGAGGTTCCGAGACCCTGAAGGTCTGAAACAAGAAGCATCGCTGGCAAAAGCAATCGGGTATAAAGGAAAATTAGCGATTCATCCCGCACAAGTTGAGGTGATCGAATCGATCTTCAAGCCTAGTTCTTCGGAAATTGAACGAGCCAGGCGGGTATTAGATATCGCGTCAGAAGCCGAAACGGCCGGCAGAGGATCTGCTTCACTGGAGGGCGAAATGATCGACATGCCGGTGATATTAAGAGCCAGGAATGTACTCCGAGACGCCGGATTACAGAAGTAACAGTAGCGTTAGGAACTTTTACTATGACTTTTGGACGTTATTTCGAAGAATTTGAAGAGGGCGAGGTTGTAAAACACTGGCCGGGCCGTACGATCTCTGAAACAGACAATTCGTGGTTTTCTTTACTTACGCAAAATCAACACCCAATACACATCGATGCCAACTACGCTGAAAATACCCAGCACGGGCAAAATCTGGTTAACGGACTGCTAGTCCTGTCGATCGCGATCGGTCAAACTGTCGCCGAAATTTCAGGACGCGCTATAGCCAATCTAGATTACGAATCGGTAACCCACGATGGACCAACATTTCATGGTGACACGATATACACGACCTCCAGGATCCTGAAGCTCCGGGAAACTTCTAAAGGAGACCGAGGAGTTGTGTATCTCGAAACCACGGTCAGCAACCAGCGTTCAGAAAAAGTCATGACCGTCCGGCGTCACGTCCTGATACCCAAACGAAACCACCAAACTCTCGGCGACAGGCAAGAATAAGACTCAAGTACCTGAAATGATCGACGCTCAACGAAAAAAAGCCCCTCTTGACGGAGTTCGGATACTCGCCGTTTCGCAGTTTGGTGCCGGCCCCTTCGCTACTTTAAATCTCGCCGATCTTGGTGCTGAAGTCATAAAAATCGAAGACCCTGCCAGCGGCGGCGACGTCACAAGGTACGTCCCACCAGTAATCGACAAAGCCGACTCCCTATACTTCCAAGCGTTCAACCGTGGTAAAAAATCTATTGGAATCAACCTGAAAGATCCCGATGGAATCTCGGTTTTTCACCAATTGGTCAAGTTATCCGACGCCGTTTTCAACAATCTTCGTGGAGATTTACCAGCAGAGCTGGGACTGACCTATGATCAACTGAAACATCTGAATCCAGCTATAGTCACATGTTCACTGTCAGGATTTGGACGCACAGGCCCTCGCTCCAAAGAACCCGGTTATGACCCAATCATGCAAGCGATGGCAGGCTATATGTCCATCACAGGGGAGCCAGGTGGACCTCCAGGGAAGGCTGGGGTCTCAATTATCGACTTTGCAGGTGGATACGCAGCAGCACTGGGCTTAGTCTCGGCCTTACTAGAGACGAGATCTACAGGAGTAGGTAGGGATGTGGACGTCAGCCTGCTCGATACCGCCATTTCTATGCTCACATATTTCGCATCCTGGCAGCTAAACAGCGACTGGCAACCAACCCGCGCGCCAAACTCCTCGCACCAGACCTTGGTGCCGGCTCAAAACTTCCAAACAAGTGATGGCTGGATCGCCATATTCTGCGGCAAGGAGCATTTCTGGCGAAACCTTGCCGAACTCATCGGCATGCCAGATTTAATTGAAGATGAACGGTTTAACTCCTTCGGATCTAGATACGACAACCGAAAAGAGTTAGTGGAAATTTTATCGAAGCAGCTTGTCGAAAAATCTACCGAGGAATGGCTTAACCAATTTAAGGGCAAAGTACCATCAGGCCCCGTAAACACCATCGAACAGGCGTTATCTGAAGAGCAGGTGCACGCACGCGGGATGGTGGCAAATGTTAATCATCCATCCCTTGGAATTATCAAACAGGTGGTGTCATCAATCGTCACGGACGGGTCTAATCAAGCGCTCGGGCCCGGTCCTGCGCTCGGCGAAAACACTGATGATTTATTAAGTGACCTATTGTCGATGAATCGCGATCAGATCAAAAAGCTCCGTGATAAGGGCGCTGTTGGCTAGTTTGTGCATGTAAAAGTAGCAGCACATTGCTCAACTACCCTTAGAATGGTTCTTAGGCCCCTGTAGCTCAATTGGATAGAGCGAAAGACTTCTAATCTTTAGGCTGTGGGTTCGAGTCCCGCCGGGGGTACCATACTGAAATTGAACTTAGCCCTGCCCTGCTCTGGGGCGGGGCTATTTTATGCAGATGTGCGATTTCGCGTGTCAGTAGTTCTCTATTTTCTACAAGAGCGCGGTGCGTATCAGTACGATCAGGTAGTACGAAGGGCTTCGGTCGGGGACAGCCTCGCGGCTCTAGTCGCCGGGTACAGACCGGCGACCCCTCCGATCAACAATGCAGCGCCAAGGCCGCCGATTATAGCTATTGGCGGGACTATCAACGACCAGCCTTTAACATTGGCATAAACAGTGGTAGCCGGTATCCCGATTATTACACCCCCTACTCCGCCCATGAATGCAAGTAAAAGAGCCTCACCAAGGAATTGACTGGCGATGTGACGCCGAGTCGCGCCCAGGGCCCTCCGCAGTCCTATTTCACCACGACGTTCTATGACAGATATGACCATTACATTCGCTATGCCAACACCGCCCACTAACAAGGCTATCGATCCAAGTCCTACAAACAACGTAGTCAATGTATCCTCTGCTGCCTCTGCTGCCTCCAACGCCTCACTTGGACGATCCACGACCACTTCCTCTGGAAATTCTGGGTTCGCTGTGGCAGACAAAACCGTCGTCACCTGATCAACTCTTCTGGGGTCGACTCTCACCACAACTCTCGTGGGCAGATTCTCGTGATCTAAATAGGTCTGAGCGGCACTGTGCCCAACAAGTGCAGCACGATCCAAGTCAGGTGCTAACTCAAAAGTCGTAAGAATTCCTATGACAATGAACCATTGTTCTCCAAGCCATAACGGCTGAACCCCTGTCACCTCACGAACCCCGAGTCTTTCGGCTGCTACCGATCCTAAAACAACAGTTGGAAACGCTGATTTTGCATCGTCAAACCAGACTCCGTCCGCTAAGGAACCAGCAAGGACATTAAGTAATTTACTATCAACTGCCTGGACAGATATTCCACCCGTTTTTCCTTCAGGAATAAGGTCGTTTTTATAGACATTTACACCTTCGACGAAACTAACCATACTAGTTGCCTCAACCGGGGTTATACGGGAAATCATCGATGCAGCATCAGCTGGCAAATTCCCGTCGCCTCTTCCGAAACCAGCATCCGGTTCAACGGTAAGAAGATTTGTACCTAAACGATCAAGTCGGGCCAGAAGCTCCGATTTAGATGATTCAGAAAGTCCCAAAATCCCAACGATTGAGGCTATACCTATCATAATCCCAATCGCAGAAAGACCTGCTCTCATTTTGCGACTTCGAATACCCACGGTTGCTGTGCGGACTAAGTCTGAGAGGTGGATCCGACTAGGCGGCAATGATTTGGCCATCATAAGTAAACCTGAGACAACGAGTCTTTTTCGACCTGCCCATCCCGCATAGCGATGACCCGGGGAAAGCTATTGGCAATCTCTATGTCATGAGTGATAACGACAATAGTCGAACCAGCGGAATGAAGCTCCTTTATAAGCTCAATAATTGCTTCACTGTTCTTCGAATCCAAACTTCCTGTCGGTTCGTCTGCCAACACGATAGATGGCCCACCGACCATCGCTCTCGCAGTAGCCACTCGTTGCAATTCGCCGCCAGACAGTTTGATGGAGTCTTGATCGAGACGATGTCCCATACCAACGCGTTGTAACTCGATTTCCGCCAGCTCCCGTCGTGAACTGCGCGGTTGGCCGGTGTAAAGCAGACCGTCCGCCACATTATCCAGAGCTGTCATTCCACTTAACAAATGAAACTGCTGAAACACAAATCCAATATGGTGTGCTCGTATTGAAGAAAGGTCACCATCAGACAGATCAGATACTCTATGTCCGGCAACCACAACCTCTCCGCTACTTGGACGGTCTAGTGTTCCCATCAGATGTAGCAGTGTGGATTTCCCGCATCCTGAAGGTCCAACAACTGACACGAGTTCGCTTTCAGCTATTTTGAAACTGATCCCACGCAGGGCATGAACCGGCGGAGTCGTTGGATACTGCTTGTGGACATTTTCTACACTCAGTACTTCGGATACGGTCGCAGAGTCACTCACGGTATAACTACTCGATCTCCTGGCTCCAACTCTGGAGATACGATCTCAATCATTCCATTTTCACCAAAAAATCCCGTTTCCACGCCAACGTACCGCTTGGTTCCGTTACCAGTATCTAATTCGACAGCGTAGCCACCTTCAAGAAGGGCAACCAGAGCGGAAACCGGAACAGCCATGACGCCCACAACTGAATCCGAAACTACAATTACTTCAACAGGAGCCTCATCAAGCCCCAACGCAAGCTGAGAGTCAGACAATTCGATGACTACATCAAAGGTAGCCAATCCAAATCCATTTGTTGGATTCTCGGCTATGTTAGATACTGAAATCACGCTGGCTGGAACTTTAGATTGATCAGGCAGCTCAACTATAACTTCGGATCCTGATACCAACGAACCTTGTTCATCTGACGGCAGGTCCATTCGGACGACTTTCGGTGAAAAGCTGATATCCAATACACTGGATCCTGCCCCTACGACATTTCCCTCTGTAGTCAACTGATCGGTAACTCTTGCGGCCCCGGATAGAAAAACAACCTCCCCAATATCAATTATTCCATCAACTTCAAGCGCAACCGCGTTCTGAAATTCGATAATAGCCGCAATAGATTCAAGTGTAAAAACCCCATCCGCCTCCAATTTACCATCGGCATCATACTGAAGTGCAAGTAGTGCTTTTTCCAGTTGTAGAATATCGGTCCCAACAGCACGTTCACCGGTGGTTACGCGTACCACCGTCCCCGTTGTCTGCATCCCTTTTGAAACCACTTGAGTAACAACCTGGGAAGGGCCCGGAACGAACACTATCTCACCAAGATCTATGATTCCATCAACTTCCAAGCCCATTGCAATTTGAAATTGTTTTACCGCTGACGCTGTTTCAAGTGTGAACAGTTCGTCTGCCACTAAGGCGCCATCAGCGTCATAGCCAAGATCGATCAGTACCCGCTCTAGTTGTTGTACATCAACGCCGCTCAAGTTCGTTGCAATTTCTTCGTAATCGTCGCGGATTTCAACAATGTCTTGCTCAGATGAAACAATATCTTCTTCGGCTGATTGGACATTAGATTGAGCAGTATCAATTAAGGTTTGATTAGTCTTAGCGACACTTGACTGGTTGTCTTTAGCAGCGTCTACAAGGTCTTGTTGGGTTTCAGCGGCGCTTTTTTCGTTCTCAAGGACTTCTGACAACAAATCTTCAGCCGCTATTTTGACATCCCATGCAGCTTGTATCTCTGCACTGGGGCAACGACCACTGGCTTGGCTGTTTTCACAATCAAACATAATGGGGTAAGGAGTCAAGTGTGTCCAGACCCATACAACAAGCTCGTTCCAGGGCGTGGAAAAATCATCGTCTGGGCTTTTTGCAATATCAACAGACGATTTGAATATTTCATCAACCGTCAACCCCCATTTTTCGGAAAGAGCTGTCGGTTCAACCACACGGTCTTCCTCGCTGACTATGCTGCCAAACCATCCGGTGATTTGATCTGAATAGCTACTAATCGCGTCGTCTAGTGTTTCTCGAGCAGTGGAAACCAACTCTGCTTTTATTTCGGCATCGTCTTCAGCTGCTTTAATAGCATCCGCAAGCAATTCGGCCTGAGTAGCAGCCGCGTCTTGCTCATCTGTCACCGCATCTGCCAGCACTTTAGTAGCATCTACCAACACTTCATTAGCATCCGCCAACGCATCAATGGCCGTATCAATGGCCTCTTTCGCATCTATAGCAGATGTAGTCTCGGCACTGTAATAAAGTGATCTGTACGCAGGTAAATCTCCGTACAGCGCAATGGTCGGCTGATCGCCTACACGAAAAATAACATCCCCCTGCTGGATCACTGTTCCTCTGTCAGCCACCCAGGTGATGGTACCGCTAAGGTAATTCTTGACATCAAAAGTGCTTTCACCCAAAACAAAGTCTCGGAAAACTGGCATGTCGCCATACAGCAGTAACACTGGCTGACCGTCAATAGCAAATAATGCTTCACCTTGCTTGATCGTATCCCCAGGCTCAGGAATCTTGGTAATCGTCCCACCGATTTTGGTCTTTACAGGATCATCTTTGATGGAACCCAGCACACCGTCATACGATGTTTCCTGGATGAGGTCAGTAGTTATAACGGTTGCGAAATTCAAAGTCTCTAACTCAGTTGCCTCCTTGGGAGAATCATCCCCGTTTAACAGGTAAACAATGGCACCAATTCCCACAGCTAAAACAGTTGCAGCGAGTATCAATAGGATTCCGTAGCGCTGAGACTTCGCTGGTGTAACATTCTGGTTCGAGTCAGATTCCATAGGTCAAAGGCCTTCGTTGCCAGATGGTGTATTGCCGGGATTCGATTGTTTTAACGTCAATTTCAGCTCACATCATGGACCATTACCGCGTCCAGTCCCACTGTTGCTACCACCCGCTGGTCCAAAACCCGGGCCTCCTCTACGTTGGTCAGGTCGCCTCAAACTTCCACACTCCTCAAAAGCTTTCTGCAGAGCAGGATCTTCAAAATCGAATTGACCACGCCATTCTCGGAGATTCTCCTGATTGGGGTCATCTACATCAAATCCTGCATCGCGAAGGCACCCGGTTAGTTCAAGGAGATCGTCGATAATTTCACTTACGTCAACCCGTTCTCGTCCGAAAGTCAGTCCATCAAGAGATTCCCGACACTCTTCAAAAGCTGGCCTTAATTCCTGAAAGTTCATCGATGCTCCCTCCACAGGTCGGGGAGGTTGTAGATTCCCATCAGAATCAACCGTGGCATCTTGAATTTCTATACCTTGATCACGGATGCATTGAGTGAACTCCAGCACTTTTTCCTCATCGGTCTGAATCGGACTGTCGTCATTCGATGTTTGGACAGCAACTCGCGTAGCTTCAGTTGTATCAATCGATGCAACATCGCTTGAAGCGGAACTGCATGCAAGAAAGAGCATGATTATTATCCCCAGAAGTAAGGTGATGCTTTTTCGCATGTTCTTATTCTCCGAATCCTGGCAAAACACCGTTTTACAGCAACTAATTAATGTCACACTCTTGTCAAGAAAGTGTGGAGGCTGCCCCACAGTCTTGTCAGAAATGGCTACACGTGACACGAAATTATCCCTGCGACCGACAACCTATATGCCAACAACGGCTGATCACTTTCCTACTTTACTAATCCCAGAGCTACAATTCGCATACGCAGTCATCACTGTTGGATCTTTCTTTATCCCGGGTATCTCAAAATCAATCCCGTCGTTAGTGATTGTAGGGTCTTTCACGTCAATTCCTTGAGTACGGAGGCAATCAGCTAGCGCGAGCAGATCGTCAATGACATCAGCATCACCCTCATTATCTTGTTTGAATTCAGATGTAAACGCTTGGATAAAAACATCACAGACCTCCAATTTCTGAGGGTTGCGTTTGATGTCGAAGTCGGTTGGGAATCCAGGTTTCTCAATGTTGCCATCAGAATTGACAACAGGATCGGTCACATCAATCCCTTGAGCACGCAAGCAATCAGCCCATGCCACCATCTCAGCCTCTCCCCTTACAAGTGATCTGTCCAAATCACCTTCTTCAACTATGGACTGCGCCACATCTTTTCTTTCAATCGACGCGACCTCATCTGAAGCGGAACTACATGCAAGAGCAAGCATGAGTATTATGCCCAGAGGTAAGGTGATGCTTGTTCTCATGTTCTCCGATCCTTGCGAAACACCGTTTTCCGACCTTGGTTATTAATTATTGTCATAATCTGCGCATGTTGAACTTAGTTCTGCTCTGCTCTGGCGCTGGGCTATTTTTCCCCACGTCTTCACAAAATCTTGACATCAATAGAATATAAATAAGCTACCCGTGTACGTGATCACGACTCAAGCAACTCAGCATTTACCAATATGATTACTAACGAGCAACACATTGAAAAAGTCGCCTTAGTCATCGAAGACGACAAGTCAGTCTCCCAACTAATCCGCCTGTATTTGGCGGAAGACGGGTACCGAGTGTTGAATGCGGAAGACGGACTGTTAGGGCTAAAGATGGCCACTGAAGAATCTCCTGACATAGTACTACTGGATCTCAATCTACCGGGCATGGACGGCATCGAGGTGTGCCGGAACATTCGCGAAAAATCCGACCTCCCTATCATCATGGTGACTGCCAGAGTAGAAGAAGATGATCGCCTTGACGGATTAGATATGGGAGCTGACGACTATGTCTCCAAACCATTCAGCCCGCGCGAATTGGTCGCACGTGTAAATGCCGTCATCAGGCGTACTTCACGGGCAAACAAAAAACAAAAGGAAATAGGCGAACAGTTCAAGTTAGGAGATTTAGTTATCGATCTATCCAGACGCTCAGCGAGTGTCAGGGGCGCAGAGGTGGAACTTACCCCAACGGAGTTTCGCCTTCTTACTTTCTTCATTGAAAGTCCAAACCGTACGGTATCAAGACAGCAAATCATTGATAACGTATTCGGGTATGACTTCTCTGGATACGACCGCACAGTTGACACTCATGTCTCAAACTTGAGAAAGAAACTAGATGCCGCTAGCCCGGATCGGAAACATCTGAAAACTATGTACGGATTTGGATATAGATTCGATGCTTAGGTGGATCTTCGGTCTGCAGGGTAGGCTAACCCTAGGGTTCGCACTAATACTGGTGATATCGATAGCCGGCGTCAGTCTCTATTCTGCGTACGCAACTAGAATCGAAACACAACGCTTTGCTGCCGAGATCGAACAGATGAGAGCTGAGCGGGCGGAACAACTGGTTCGTGACACATTTGAAGCCAATCAAGATTGGGACGAGGTACAGTACGCCATACAGCAAGTAGGTAACCTCTACGGATGGAGAGTGGTACTGGAAAATGAATCTGGAATGGTGGTAGCCGACTCACACCAGTTCGTAAGAGATGCCCAGGGGCTATTTGAAAGACTAAGTGACCGATTCGCCAGACCAAATCGATTCTCAAAACGGCCGGTTTTTGTGAACAATCAGTTGATCGGGTATCTTCTCGTAGACGAGCGACCCGGTAAACAAGAACGCCCTCTATCGATGAAAGATTTTTATCCTGCGTCAATAGCGCGACTGCTACAAGACGGCGGACCCAATACCATCAACCAAAAGCAAATAGAGATCAGGGCTACGCAGGTCCCATCACAGGTGACAGAAGACCTAGTCGCAGAAGTCCTAGAATACGTAGATCCGCCACTGAGCAATCTGCAATCTGCATTTCAAAGATCGCTGCTTATAGCGGGTGTAGCCGCAGGATTCGCTGGCTTACTAATCGTGACTATTTTCACACGTGAGGCATTAGCTCCGGTAAGGGGGCTCACTGCGGCAGCCAGCAAGTTAGGAACAGGTGATCTAAGCCAACGCGTACCAGAATCAGGCAGCGACGATATCGGAGACTTAGCAAGAACCTTCAACACTATGGCCAGCGACCTTGAACTAGCTGGTCAGCAACGGAAACAGTTGACGGCTGATGTTGCACATGAGTTGAGAACTCCTCTGACCAATATTCAAGGATATTTAGAGGCGATAAAGGACGGCCTGGTTGACGCGGATGAGGAAACCATAGACACCCTCCATGATCAAACAACCCATTTAGCAACCCTGATAGAAGATCTTCGAATACTGGCCGTCGCCGATGCTGGAGCACTTACGTTACAAAAAATACATGGGACGCCCGCGAGCACGATCAAGGATGCAGTAAGCACCTTCTCCCAACGGGCTTACGACCGTGAGATCGAGCTTTCGGTTTCGATTAGTGAAACCGGTGTAACAATGGATTTCGACGAAACTCGATTGCGTCAAATCATCACTAATCTAGTTGAAAACTCTCTAACCAACACGCCAAATAGCGGGACTATCCATATAGATATTCAAGACCGTGCAGAAGATATGAAAATCTCAATAACGGATACTGGAATTGGCATATCCAAAGAGAATCTCCCTAGGATTTTCGACCAGTTTTATCGAGCTGATGGAAGCCGATCTAGCATAACCGGAGGTGCCGGCCTTGGCCTAACTATAGTGAAGAAACTTGTCGAGGCTCACAATGGCTCCATCGATGTTTCGAGTGAGGTCGGCCGCGGCACCACGTTTACCATCTCTCTTCCGATCAATAACTCCTGAATTAACGCTTCTAAAGCACTGTTACGCATAAACTCATCAATTTGTGAAAGTCTAATTGGATGAAACAGAACATAGATTTAGTAGCTTTTGATCTAGGAAACGTGCTCTGTACAGTTGATGAAGTTTCCGCTGCAAAAAAACTCGCTGCAATAGCCAAACAGCGATGGGAATACGTCCATGAAATCGTTTTCGGGCCAGATAGCAAATTGCGATTCGAACGTGGAGAAATAACCTTCGATGATCATGCCTGTGGCGCTATACGGACTCTCGGATTAGACATGTCAATTATCGAGTTCACGAAAATCTATAACAGCGTAATAACCCCGTCAGAAAACATGTTCCCGATAGTCTCGCAAATCTCTAAAACCCACCGAATCGCTCTCGCATCCAACACCAGCGAGCCCCATTGGACATACGCCCAAAGATTCCTGCCATTCAGCTCCCTACTAAATCCTGTAATCGTCTCTTACCTTGCAGGCACGCTTAAACCGGAACTGGCGTTTTACGATAGGCTGCTGAACGAATCGGGCGTACATGCAAATCGGATACTGTTCATCGACGACCTCGAAATCAACGTGGAGACTGCCCGTAAAGTCGGTATGGCTGGCCTGCAGTTTAACAGTCGGGAGAATCTTGAGAGGGCATTGATTCCCCTTGGCGTAATTTAGCTAACTAGTCGTCCAAGACTAGCTGAATCCGCACAATGCCTGCTAGACATAGTTAGCCGAAAGTCCGCAGGCTACCATCGGTAGTAGAAGGATCACTTTTTGAACTCCCAGCCAAATAGCGACTACACCATAATCAAGGCAGCAAGAATCTTCGACGGCACAGGGTCTAAGGCCCTCAAAGGACAGGCGATCCTCATGGACGGACGCCAGATCTCAGCCATTGGGCCATCGAACGAAATCTCCGCTCCCGATGGATCAAAAGTAACCGTTTGCGATTACGGAAATTCAACCATTCTCCCGGGACTTGTTGACGGGCACACCCACATGATGGCTCCGGGCGACGGAACCCACGGCGATATCACTGGAGCGGAAGAAGACGACATCTTGCTAATGAGGGCATTAAAAAATGCCAAAACATTCCTTGCCGCCGGAGTGACAACTGCACGGGAGAACGGCGCCAAAAACAAAGTGGCATTTTCTCTAAAGAAAGGGATACGAAGCGGTCTATCCGAGGGACCTGAGATGATTATCTCAGGACGCCCAATCACCATAACGGGCGGACACTTTTGGTATTGCGGTTCCGAAGCAGATGGCAGGGACGGTGTACGACAGGAAGTCCGCAAGTTGGTGAAAGAAGGTGCAGACTTTATAAAGATCATGGCCACTGGTGGTTCCACGTGGTCATCTGACCCTCTGAGGCCTTCATACACGGCCGAAGAGATAGCCGTTATAGTCGAGGAAGCCCATCACTTCGGAAGACTCACCGCTGCGCACTGTGCGTCAATGCAGGGCATCAAGAATTCTCTCGATGCTGGTGTCGACATGATAATTCACTGCGTGTTCGAAGATGAAACCGGAATGTACGACTTCAACGAACCCCTTGCTGAACAACTTGCGGATGCGAACGCCTGGGTTAACCCCACTCTGCACGTGGTCCAGGCCGGAATTGATCACACCGAACGAAAGGGATACAACCGAGGTTGGCTCACAAAAGACGAGCAAGCAAGTCTTGATTCCAGCAAGGCCTCTCTGGAAACTCGAGTTGATTCGGTAAACCGTCTCATCAAAATGGGTGTGAGGATGATTGCCGGCAGCGACTCGCCTTGGGGAGCCTTTCCTCCCGGTGAATTCGTGAAGGAAATGATTGCCCTCAATAAAGCTGGACTGTCGAATACCGAAGCGCTGGTAACCGGGCTTAGCCATGCGGCCGAATCTATTGCAGCTGGCGAGCAGGCCGGAACCCTCTCCCCTGGGCGTCCGGGAGACATCCTAATAGTTGGGGGCGACCCAACATCCAACCTCAACGCACTATGGGACATTAAGGACGTATATAAATCTGGCGTACGAATCGAGCGTCCTGATTAGCCAAATACCTCACCCCTGCACACTATAAACAGCAGTAGACTGCCGAGTAGTAGCCCTTGCATCCTGACGCAATAAACAACGTCAACCACACGAATTTGAAGTAATAAATGCCAACTATAGCTTTTCTCGCCAACCTTTCAACAGCCGAGCATAAACGACGCTGGGACCTACTAAACCAACATGCCAGCGACGGCGTGAATGTGATCGTCGCTGATCCGAAAAGTTCCCCCGGTGAGTTAATCGAGGCGTTAAAAGACGCAGACGCGGCTATCCCATGGCTTGCTTCAATTCCTCTTGATGTTGCAGAACATCTTCCAAAATTAAAGCTTGTCCAGCTCCTCACAGCCGGATATGACTCGGTAGACGTTATTGGTCTAAGCAAACTAGGCATAAAAGTAGCTAATAACGGCGGTTCAAACGCGATATCTGTCTCAGAGCATACGATCTCATTGATGCTGAGTGTTTACCGCAGAATGATGGAAGCGTGGACCAACACGAAGGACGGCAAATGGCGATCTGGTGTCGACCAACTACCAGTCCGCACGGAGATCAACGGAAAAACTGTGGGGATCATAGGATTTGGCAATATAGGTCGGCAAGTATCCCGTCGAATCTCGGGATTCGACTGCGAAGTTCTATACCACGATCTCATAGAACTAATGCCTGGCCGTGATGGAGAACTTGGAGCTCAGGCAGTCGATTTGGATCACCTGTTACGCGTGAGTGACATCGTAACCGTCCACGTTCCGCTGAATAGCTCGACCCGGGGGATGATGGGCTCACGCGAGTTCGATCTAATGAAAAAGACAGCAATTTTCATCAATACTTGTCGTGGACCCGTTCACAACGAGACGGATTTGATTAAGGCTCTACAGGACGGAGAGATCGCCGGTGCAGGCTTAGATGTTTTAGAAGAAGAACCAACGGACCCAAATAATCCGTTGTTACATATGCCCACCTCAATCGTCACGCCGCACTGGGCCGGCGGTACAGGTGAGGGAAACGAACGTGCCGTGGTGTTCGCCTTATCGAACCTGCAGCGGATAGTCGAAAATCGGAAGTTGCTATCTGTGGTAGACCCTGCATCGATCTTTTAATTATCGAGGTTTGGTAAGCCCGGAGTTATTTCCGAATCTAACGAGCAACAACCGAAAATGCGATACCACACGCACCTACCTCGTAATCACTGTGCTGTGTAACCCCCGTCTACTGGCAGGTTGGCTCCTGTAATAAACGATGCCTCGTCGGACGCTAGGAACAGTGCTGCGTTAGCGATTTCCGCAGGCTGTCCAAGCCGGCCCATCGGGTGCAGCGATTTCAGCCGTTCATGCATCTCGGCATCTTCTACAAGGGTTGTCACAAGCGGAGTGTAGGTAAATCCAGGACACAGCGAGTTCACCCTAATACCCTCTTTTGCAAGAGCGATACTCATATCTCTAGTCATCTGAACCACTCCGCCTTTGGTATGCGGGTAGGGATTGAATCCATCACTGATGCCCTGCGCGTAACCGACAAGACCAATTATCGATGCCAGATTCACAATCGAACCTGACCTTTGCTTCTTCATCTCATCAACAGCAAAACGTGACATCATCATAGTTCCCTTGAGATTGACACTCACCACCCAGTCCCAGGTCTGCTCAAAATCCCATTCGGGCGGTGCGTATCTGGGAGTTACTCCAGCACTGTTCACCAGCACGTCAATTCCCCCCATTTGCTTGACCGTTTCGGCGATAAGAGATTCACACTCTTCTCGAGAGGATACATCTCCTGCCAACGCTATAGCGTCCCCACCTTGCTGCACTATCAAATCAGCAACACCCTGAGCAGCTTCCATGTTCAGGTCGGAAACCACAACCCTTGCGCCTTCTTTACCAAAAAGCCGAGCCATAGCGTCCCCGAGCCCCGAACCACCACCAGTGATGTGAACGATTTTGCCTTCAAGCCTGCCTGCCATGTGAGGTCTCCATATTTCGGTCTGAATCCCGATGTGATTAAAGTTCGGTGATTATCATCGAAACAATGAATCTAGCGTCGATTCTAATTCGGGTTTGTAGTGCCGTGGAGGCCACTGGGCCGTAATATTGGGTTTATATGTCTTCAGAAAGTAAAAAACGACGCAAACCGCGCCAGCGTTCGACGGGATCTCGATCCAAGGCTGATCTGCAATCGAAGGCAGATAAAACATCTGGCACCACGAAAAAACCCGACAAGCGCTCCGGACCGACCGTATACCCGATGAATTTCGCGGGGCCGATGCGTCGACTTTACGCGTTTACGATCGATTTTGGACTCATCATGATGATCATCTATGCCATTGCCCCCGCTGCAAACGGTGTGATGTTCAGCCAAGAAGCAGCACCACAAGACATCATATTCTTTTTCGGTTATTTCATCATTCCGACAGTTATTTGGGGCCGCACTCCCGGTAAATGGGTCGCAGGTATAGTAGTGGTTGATTCGGAAGGTCAAACACCGGGTCCTGCCGCCATTCCCCGAGAAATGATCGGAAAATTCGTGTCTTATCTTGCCGCCGGCATCGGAATATTCTGGCTAATGCTCGATCCGAAACGGCAGGGTTGGCACGATAAAATCGCCGGGACTTACGTGGTTGACAACCCATATTCTGGTGGGCCTCAATTCATGAAAGATTTCTTCAAGATCGGTGAAAAGAAGCCCCGTGACAAGTCAGACAAAAAACCAAATTCAGACTCATAACAAGATGTTCAACAACAAACTTTCTGGGGTACCGGATAGTTTTACAGCAATTAAAAGGAAGCCCTAATGGCAATTTCTCGAAAAGTTCGAGAACAGATGAACGATAGCTCGTGGATCAGGCGGATGTTCGAAGAAGGCATCGAACTCCGTGAAATTCACGGTGCGGAAAACGTGTTCGATCTATCGCTGGGAAATCCATTACTGGAGCCACCTGACGAGTTCCGCACCGAATTGGCCCGCCTGGTGGCCGACGAGTCACCTGGAACCCACCGTTACATGCCAAATGGCGGGTTTCCTGAGGTGAGAGCTAGCATTGCCGAAGTTCTGGCCCAGGAATCAAGCGTTCCAATAACCGGCGCTGAGATCTTGATGACAGTCGGAGCTGCTGGAGCGATCAACACCATCTTACGGTCCATCCTCGATCAAAATGATGAAGTGGTGCTAATAGCGCCTTATTTCGCCGAATACATTTTTTACGTCCAACACCAATCCGGTGTAGTAAAAGAAGCGAAGTGCGATGAGAACTGGCTTCCAGATATTGAATCGCTCGAAGCTGCGATAAGCCCCCGTACAAGGGCGGTAATCATAAATTCCCCTAACAATCCAACAGGTGTTATTTACCCTGAATCATCGATCGTGGCAATCGCAACCGCCCTTCAACGGGCTGAAGAAAAATACGGAACCGAGATATACATGATCTCCGATGAACCGTACCGGAAGCTGATCTACACTGATGCCCCCTACCCGTTCATATTCAACCATCATGCACGATCTGTGGTGGCAACATCCCATTCGAAAGACCTAGGGCTTGCAGGAGAACGAATTGGCTACGCTGCAGTGAATCCCAACGATCCGGGCAAAAACGATCTTATGGACGCATTGAACTTCTCACTGCGCACGCTTGGATTTGTAAATGCCCCTGCCCTCATGCAACGAGCGGTCGCCAGTATTCAACGTGCGACCGTTGATATCGACATTTACAGGAAGAAACGCGATCTCCTCTATGGCGCCCTCACTGATATCGGCTACGAATGTGTCAGACCCGACGGAGCCTTCTACTTATTCCCGAAATCGCCTATTCCTGATGAGACTGAGTTCGTTGCACAACTGCAGAAAGAACTGGTTCTCGTAGTGCCGGGCGTCGGGTTCGGCACATCCGGGTTCTTTCGCGCTTCGTACTGCGTTGAAGATTGGGTAATCGAAGGCTCAATCGAAGGTTTCCGAAAAGTTTTCGCCAAAGCCAACAACTGAACTGCCAATTATCGTCAATTAATCAACCAACTACTTTTAAAGGTTCTTTAAGCCCAGATCCCGTGATTGGGAGACACACATTCGAGCCGTGTTCTATCTCCCCTGATTCGATCAGACGCTCGAGCCCGGCGAACGCTCCGGCAGAAGTCATCTCAGAAAACAAGCCTTCCGACGCGGAAAGTCGCTTCTGCCACGCGCCAAGCGACTCTTCAGGAACGGTGATTCCACTCCCATTAGTCGACTTGATTGCTTCGAGCATTTCGGCTAAACGAGGTGGCTTAGATACGGCTATCCCTGATGCATCTGTAGGTAAAGCGTCATGATAAGACCACTGTTCCCCATTCAACGCTGCAACCAAAGGTCGCACCGCATGCGCTTGAACACAATGAAATTTCGGAATATTGACAATTACTCCGGCAGCTAACAATTCTTGGTATCCACGAACCATACCGATCAAAAGTGACCCGTTGCCTACAGGCAACACCACATGGTCAATCTCACCGCCCAAAACGTCCACTATCTCATAGCTGGCAGCTTTCATACCCTCTGAAAAATAAGGACTTAAATTATGCGACATGTAGCAAAGGCCTCGCTCCTTGACAAATGCTTCGGCGGCATCCGTAGCCGCCTGTCGCGGACCCTCGATTTTGTGGAGGCTCGCACCAAATATCTGTATCTGCTCCAACTTCCCGCTAGCTGCACTGGATGGAGCAAAAACATGAGCGTTTAACCCTGCAGCAGCTGCATAAGCTGAAAGTGAGGCCCCTGCATTGCCAGAAGAATCCTCAATGAATTCCGTGACGCCTAGATCTCGACCCATCGTGGTGAGAATGACGGAACCACGATCTTTGAAAGAACCGGTCGGGGACATAAACTCAAACTTCGCCCATAAAGATCGCAAACCAAGTGCTTCTCCTGTTTTCTCAAGCAAAACAACTGGTGTGTCACCCTCACCAAGCGAGTTCGATCGAGTTGGGTCTTCCATAGGCAATCTTGGCGTCATCCCGTCAGGGGGGTCCAAATATTCAACTTTAAAGAGGCCTCCGCAAACTTCGCAATACAGGTCTTTCACAGACGGTTCTCTAGTCGCCGAACAGTCAACGCAGCGAAGCAGGTGATTAAAAACGTTCAAGTTAAATCTCCATCTTCATTTTTGACTTCAAGACGATCCGACATGTCGATAACCTGATCTTTATCGTCGACGGTCGGACGGAAACGAACTCCTGATCTGGCAAATCCACCACCTATGCCGACTGCATGACCGTCAGCCCGCCAACACGATGCGCCAGACAACATTCCTCCAGGCTCAAACCGCACAACACTCATACCGCCACCAATCGCAGTTACAGGCATAACTCGATGCCCTTTTTTCGCGACATTTGTCATCACCGCTTCGGAAATTCCATTCTCCAGCTCAACCTCCTGCCCTTGCGTCCACACGCGAGGAGCTTCGACCGCTTCCTGAACGCTCATCCTATGATCTATGAGATTCACAATCACCTGGAGCACAGAAGTAAATATGCGCACTCCACCCGGTAGTCCGGTTGCAAATTCTGGAATACCTTCACGCAGCGCAATTACAGGTGACATGCTACTTGTAACCCGCTTACCAGGCTGAACAGAAAGAGCATGGCCAGGATGAGGGTCGAACATCTGCTGGGTGTTGTTGAGCAGCATCCCAGTTCCGGGCACTGTAACCTTCGACCCGAAAAGTTCATTAATCGTTTGAGTTGCAGCGACAATATTTCCATCCATATCAGCAACCGTGATGTGAGTCGTGTGATCGGGCTCATTCGATCCAGGATCAATCTCAGGCGATGCTTTGTCCATATCCAGATTATCGATGAACCCCTCTACGTGGTGCTTCGCTATCAATCGATCCACAGGCACCTCAACGTAATCAGGATCACCGGTATAGCGGTTGCGGTCAGCAAACGCCTTTTTCATCGATTCAAGTAACAGATGGATTGAATCGGCAGTACCAAACCCCATCTTGGCGACTTCAAACTCTTCGAGAATGTTAAGCATTTCTGCAATATGAACGCCTGCGGCCGAAGGCGGTGGCGGGGCGAATAGATCGTATCCCCTATACTCAGCCTTAACCGGCTTTCGCCGAACCGTTTTGTAATCCCCAAGGTCCTGCATGGTGATAATCCCACCATTTCGTCCAAGGTAGTCGCAGACGATCTCACCCAGAGGCCCGTTATATAGATGATCAGAACCTCTCACCGCTATGGTTTGCAGTGTTCGGGCGTAATCGGAACGATCAACAAGTTCGCCAGGCTGCAACGCCACACCACCTGGCATATAGGTAGCAGCCGTCTCCGGAAATCTACGGATAACGTCTTGCATCTGAACAATGGTTTCGTGGAGATATGCACTGGCTTCAAAGCCACGAGCAGCAAAACGAATAGCGGGCTCCATAACCTGGCCCAGCGGGAGTGTCCCCCATGTCTCAAGAGCTTCGGTCCAAGCTTTAAGATTCCCTGGCACACCAATCGACAAATAACCCATCGAACTGGCATTATCAACACTTTTCAAATAATCCGGACCAGAATCGGTAATCGGCGTATACATGTCCTCGGTCGATGCGGCAGGTGCTGTGGCGTAGCCGTCAATCACATGTTGCTCGCCATTGGCGAGCCTCAGGTTCATATGCCCTGCCCCGAATATACCGACCATCATCGGCTCTACGACCGAAAGGGCGAACAAAGCTGCAATTGCTGCGTCAATGGCGTTACCACCCGCAAGGAGCATCTCGGATCCTGCTGCCGAACCGAGAGGATGATTCGACACCACCATGCCTCGAGAGCCCGATGCCGCACGTTTTTCTGTTTGAAATGTTGTACCTGCTCGCGATCGCCAGTTCGAAGTGGTCATTAATTCCTGCTAATTTCTATTTGCTATCACCGGCCTGCGATGAAAATACGCCTATACGGTTGTATCTACCCACTGCTCTACTAAAAACCTGCGAGCAACATGCCCGTAGAATTTTATTCTCTGAAAATCCATCAGGGTCGAGTGAAATAATCGATCTGCTAGATATTGTGGCTTGGCCTTTGTGCGAATAAATTAGCTGCCAACACATTTAACAACGCATATTCACACAAATCACCCGGAGTCGAAATCTCGGCGCTCCACAGAGGAGATTCTAATGGCACAAATGGGAACATCAGCAGTCTGGCACGACGCCGATAAGAGTTGGGAGATGCGAGACCTCCCTATTCCCGAACTTGAAGGGGACGCCATCCAGATACGAGTGAGAGCAACCAGTGTCTGTGGATCAGACCTACATATCTGGCGTGGTGATGGTCTGGACGAAAAAGACCCGCCGAGAGATCCGTTTGTGTTTGGACACGAAATGATGGGTGAGATTGCTGCAATGGGCAGCAAGATCACGACCGACTCACTACGCCGACCGCTGAAAGAGGGGGATAGAGTTGCCTATTCGTATTTCTTCCCATGCGCTCGCTGCTATAACTGTCTTCGCGGTGAATTTGGCGCGTGCAAATTCAGGATGGGGCGCAAACCACTTGAAGAATGGCCGGTCTGCAACGGCGGATTCGCCCAGTATTACTACTTGCGCAGTCCAAACTATGTATTCAAGCTGCCTGACTCTATAACGAACGCCGCAGCAGCACCGATAAATTGCGCACTGGCACAAGTCTACGAAGCGATGCACCTAGGTGGTGTTCGGCTAGGCGACAACGTAGTTGTGCAAGGCGCGGGTGGACTCGGCGTGAATGCAACTGCCGTCGCAAAGGAACTTGGTGCCTCCAAAGTTATTGTGATCGATGGTCAGAAACCTCGGCTCGACCTAGCGATTCAATGTGGAGCGACCCATACCATCGATATGAACGAATATGGGACTCCGGAATCCCGGATCGATCGCGTAATGGAACTTACAAGCGGCATAGGTGCCGACAAGGTGATCGAAGTCGTGGGCTTCCCTGCTGTCGTGGAAGAGGGACTAAAAATGGTCCGCATGCGAGGCGTGTACCTCGAAGTAGGACACATATCGCCCAACTCGTTCGCTTCGATCGATGTCTCAGAGATGGTGAAGAATCAGGTGCGGTTCTACGGGATTCAACACTACGACCCATGGATCCTCCCAAATGCCATCGATTTCCTAGAGCGGACCTCAGATAGGTATCCACTCACCAGCGTTGTTTCCCACGAATTCCCGCTAAATCAGATCGGCAAGGCATTCGAAACAGCCGAATGGCTGGGCACCCAGAAAGGCAGCGAAGTCACACGAGCCGTGGTTACCCCATAATCACATCTCGCAATCAAATCCTTGTCACGGGCAACAAAAAGAAAGAACAACCCAATAACTTCAAATTCGAAACCTAACTTCTTAGTAATAATGTCCGACGAACACGGTGCGCAGTTTTCGTCGACATACGGTCATCCAATAATCGAAACACCAAATATGGACCGCCTTGCCGACCAAGGAGTGACTTTCGACGCAAACTACTGCAACTCGCCGTTATGCATACCCTCGCGGGCCTCGTTTATGACCGGTCAATACGTCTCAACCAACGAAGTATGGGACAACACTAAGCCAATGCCGGTCGACAGGCTAACCTGGCCATATTTACTCCGTAATGAGGGTTACGACACGGCATTGAACGGCAAGATGCACCTTATCGGCCCAGACACGCTCCACGGTTTCGAAGAGCAATTAACCAGAGACCCGCACATCGAAGAGCCACTCGAGCACTTCCGATGGTCTAATGGAATCCCACAAGCGACAGAAGATTGGTACGGGGTCAGAGAAGCTGATCATGGGGTCAGCCCAATGATCGAAGCAGACGACGCAATGGAAAAAGCAGCGGTCAAATATCTGTCTGATCCAACCCGACACGACAAGCCATTTGCGATGTGTGTCGGGTTCATAGCACCTCACTTCCCATTCATTGTGCCTGAACCGTACTTCTCAAAATACTATCCCGACAATGTATCCATGCCGAATCTCCCCGACGGGCATCTGGATGAGTTGCCGCCGTCTGCACGGCGTCTGCGCCAAATGTTCGGACTCGATGGTGACTGGACGGACGATGAAATCGCTAGAGCTCGCGCTGCTTATTTCGGTCTTTGCACGTATCTCGACGATAAGATCGGACACCTTCTGGACACCCTGGAAGAACAGGGGCTAGCAGAAAACACCGTGATTGTTCATACGTCAGATCATGGCGATATGCTCGGTGAACACGGACTGTGGCGAAAAATGTCCTTTTACGAACAATCGGCAAACGTACCACTCCAAATTTCATGGCCTGGAAATTTCAAGCAAGGTCTACGTATTGGCGAAGCAGTTTCCAATGTAGACGCGGTAGCGACAATCCTTGATTTAGCAGGAGTTAAACTGGAAAAGTGGGATCTCGATGGCCAATCGCTAATTCAAGCTTTGCATGGCGATACATCTGAACTTAATGACATTGCAATATCTGAACATTTTGCCCACGGCACTGATCGACCTCTAGGGATGGTAAGGTCAGGAAAGTGGAAACTTTGCTATGGACATGGGAGCCCAGTAGAGATTGAACTATACGATCTAGAGTCCGACCCGAATGAATTCACGGATCTTTCAGAGACTGAAGAACACGCACCGACCAAAGATAGACTTTTGAAAATCCTTCTCGATCAATGGGGAGATCCTAACAAATTAGCGGCCAAGATTATGCGAGATCAAGAAGATCGTGAAATAGTGCGCAAAGTCACGGGCACGGGAGCCATATTCTGAGGTTCGGTAACAGAACCAAACACGTGTAACAATTACCCTATGCCACCTGAAACTTCAGTTAACGATTCGTTAATTACCGACCTTTCAAAGATCGTTGGTCACCAGTACGTAATCTGGAAGCCCGAAGACCTTTTGGTCTACGAGTATGATGGTTCTATTGACAAAGCGATGCCCCAGGCTGTCGTTTTACCATCGACATCTGATGAAGTCTCAGAAATTGTTCGCACTGCCAATAGGCACGGAGCATACATAGTGGCACGTGGCGCAGGTACCAGCCTCTCAGGGGGAGCTGTAGCCCTTCGCAACTCAGTTATTATCGCCCTGACTCGCCTGACGAAACTCATAGAAGTCGATCCTGAAAATCGCGTCGCTATTGTCGAGCCTGGCATGATCAACCTCCATCTATCTGAAAAAGTCAGCCATCTTGGACTTTTCTACGCACCCGACCCTGCTAGTCAGAAGACCTGTACTATCGGCGGCAACATAGGTGAAAACGCAGGTGGTCCGCATTGTCTGGCATTAGGGGTGACAACAAATCATGTACTTGGCCTCGAGGTTGTTCTAGCTGATGGTTCTCTCACCTGGTTTGGCGGAACTGAGCGGGAATCAACCGGATACGATCTGAGAGGGGTATTTGTAGGTTCAGAAGGCACGCTTGGAATAGTAACTAAAATAGCGGTTCGTCTTCTTCCAAAACCAGAACTCATCCACAGCATGCTGGCGGCCTTCACAACTATGGACGCTGCTTCCAACACCGTCTCTGAAATCATCGCCGGAGGAATGGTGCCATCAGCACTCGAAATGATGGATCGCAATACGATCGACGCAGTTGAACCGTTCTACCATCCCGGTTACCCAGTTGAAGCCCAAGCCGTCCTCATTATCGAAGTTGACGGACTTAAAGAATCGGTTGAAGAACAAACCGAAGCCATTATCGAAATCTGCAATAAAAACGGTGCGATGGAAATTCGCGAAGCCAATGACGAAGAAAGTAGAACCAAGCTCTGGGAAACTCGAAAGGGTGCAATTGGCGCTTACGGATCCATCGCCCCAACCTATTATCTCGTGGATGGTGTTGTACCTCGCACAAAGTTGCGTGAAGTCCTACGACAGGTTGATCAAATTGCAGCCGAACTCCAAATTACCGTCGCAAATGTATTTCACGCGGGTGACGGAAATATTCACCCCGCAATATTATTCAACGAACGAAAACCGGAAGAGGTCAAACAAGCCATACTCGCAGGATCCCGAATTCTGGAAGCTTGTGTCGCCGCAGGTGGCGCCTTGTCGGGAGAACACGGGATAGGGATAGAAAAACAAGCATATATGCCATTAGTCTTCAATGAAGACGATCTAGAAGCTATGGCTGGCCTGCGTAAAGCCTTCATAGGTGAATCACCCGATAAAGCGCCTATCGATGTCCCATCACTAGAAGAACGATTTAACCCAGGCAAAGTATTCCCGGGCGGTGCGGTGCACGGTGAAGCATACGGAATCACAGATAAGTCATTCCGGCCCACGGGTACACAAGACTGGCAGTAAATACGAGCAGATAAACAAATCAGCTATCAGGTTTTTCGCTAGACTGTGTGACTCTGGGATCAATCTTTATCTTCCCCTGCCTGAAGGGCCGCAGCCGATACTTGTTGAAAATAGTTTTGCGGCAGAATGAAGGCAGTAAAAATCGTAGATATAGCCTATTTTTGGTTGCAAAATCACATTAATTCACTCTGGTAGTTAGCTAAGCAGAACGCCAATTTCATCCATCATGGAGCAAAAACATTCCTATCGAATATGTAAAACTAGGACGCACCGGCACAAAGGTGTCGAACATCTGCCTCGGTACCGACAACTACGGTAACGCATGGGGATGCGACGAACCGACCGCACACAAAATCCTTGGAATGGCACTGGATGGTGGAATCAATTTCGTCGACACGTCAGATTCCTACAATGAAGGTCGCTCAGAATCGATGATCGGAAACTATCTAACCAATTCACGACGACGAAATAATGTTGTACTAGCAACAAAGTACCGTTCAGCGGTAGGAGCTGGCGTGAATGATATCGGTGCCTCAAGGTACCATATCGTTCGTGCAGTCGAAGAATCGCTTCGGAGACTCCGAACCGATCGTATCGATCTGCTCTACTGCCATTCGTGGGATGAAGAGACCCCGATCGAAGAAACTCTGCGCGCAGTCGATGACTTGATCCACCAAGGCAAAGTTGTTTACGCCGGAGCCTCCAATTTCCCCGCGTGGGTGTTAGCCAAAAGTCTCTGGGCATCGGATGTACGCAACTTGTACCGATTCGAGGCGATCCAAAGTGTTTTCAACATCCTGCAGCCTGGATTAGGCCGGGAAATGATTCCGTTCGCAGCCGACCACGAACTTGCTGTAATCCCTTATTCACCATTGGCTAGTGGGATGCTTACTGGCCAGCATGGAAACAGTGGCAAACCGATCGGCGGGTCAAAGTTCGGTGCTCGCGACGACTCAAAAGGCGGTGGACTCAAGTCTAGGTACTTCAACAAAGCCACGTTCAATGCGACGACAGAATTAATTGCCATCAGTGAAAAGCATAGACAGCCGGCTATTCGTCTCGCCTTGCAATGGGTATCGGAATTCCCAGGGGTGACGGCTCCGATTTTTGGAGCTCGTAAGATCGAACATGTAAAAGGTGTACTCGAAGCATGGTCTGAATTAGCACCAAGTGAAGTAATGGCCGAAGTTCGAGCACTTGCAGACGAATTCGAAACGCAAGCTCCAATGTCTTACCCTCCCAAATCGGGACAAGCCATGGGAACGCTACCATTATCGACCTCAATAAAATAAAGGGCAGAATAGTTGGATTACAAAAGACTCGGAAACACAGGTCTTAAGGTCTCTGAATACTGTATTGGCGGGGATAATTTCGGAGGACAGACAAACGCGGAAGAGTCACTACGAATCATGTCTGTTGCTTTTGAAGGCGGAGTGAACTTCATCGACACAGCGAATTCCTATTGTGACGGACTTTCGGAAGAGAACGTTGGACGGTTCATCAAAACGCGGCGTCCAGAGGTAGTTCTCGCGACAAAAGGCAAAAGCCAAGTCGGGCCTAATCCGAACGATGTCGGTGTGAATAAAAAATACGTGATGCGGGCAATTGACGATTCATTGAAGCGTCTAGGTACCGATTACGTAGATCTTTACCAGATTCACTCTCCGGATCTCACGACTCCAATCGAGGAAACCGTCGAGGCTTACAACGATATTGTCAGATCTGGCAAAGCCCGTTACATCGGTGTATCCAACTTCTCAGGAGCGCAGCTGATCGAAGCATTATGGGCGCAAGACAAGAACGGATTCGCTAAGTTCAATTCAGTTCAGCCTCGGTATAACCTCCTCTACCGTGAAGCAGAACGAGAACTGTTCCCTGCCTGTCTCAACCAAGGCGTGGGCGTAATTGTGTACTCCCCACAAGCTGGTGGTTTCTTGCTGGGAAAACACCGAAAATTTAAAGCTGAAACGCGGGCCGGTGGACGATTTTCTGATGATTTCAAAGCAGTGAATTTCTACAAGAACACTTACTGGAACAAACCCGCTTTCGATGCAATGGAACAATTCCTATCAATATCAGAAAAATATAAAGTCAGCCCGATGGCGCTTGCATTAAATTGGGTACGGTCTAACCCTGTGGTTTCCA
>ERZ651768.521-NODE-521-length-29109-cov-3.647424_pt1 | contig 29109 bp, 27 predicted proteins | sample MGYA00514754_ERZ651768 | MGnify/ENA metagenome assembly ERZ651768
TATATACTTCCCTGTACGGCCTTGGGTTGGGGGGCAGCCGCCAGCCTTATGCGTCTCACTCGATCATCCATGCTCGAAGTGCTCGATTCTGAGTACATTCGGTTAGCCCGAGCCAAGGGTGTTAATTGGAATTGGGTTATTTATAAGCATGCTCTTCGTAATGCCTTGATTGTCCCCGTCACATCGGCGTTGCTTACTTTCTCTGGCTGGTTGAATGGTGCACTGGTTGTCGAGATAGTGTTCTCATGGCCCGGTATCGGCTATGAGGCGCTGTACCGAGCTGTTAATGACAATGACTTTCCGTTGCTGCTTGGTACGGTCTTCATATTCATATTGATCTATTTGGTCTTTGCCACCATTGCAGATATTGCCTACACGATAATTGACCCAAGAGTACGCATTGGCGACAGCTCGGAATAACGGGGATCCCTCATGACTACAAGTGACGCTCAGGACGAAATTCAAAAAGTGGATTCAGCGACCCTCCTATCACCTCTGAAACCGATGCAACATAATCGGGGGCCGTTTGCCCAGACATGGTGGTTTTTGCGCCGTTACCCGGTTATTCCTATCATTGTCCTGATTATTTTGATCATTACCGCAATTATCGGTCCTACTGTTGCCCCTTACGAGCGAGATGTTGGCATCATAGGTGATCGACACCTCCCTATATTGCAGAGGTCTAAATGTATTCAGACAGATGACTGGAATCCTCCGTATGCAAAGGCAGATTGGGTCGACATTACGGATGATGGCGAAATTGATGGGCGCGATAAGCCCTTCAGATGTGATGTTCCTAAATATGGCTTATGGACAGAGGGATATCACTTTCTGGGTGCGGATCATGTAGGAAGAGATGTATTCTCCAGGGTACTTCATGGTGCCCGAATATCTATGCAGGTCGTGTTGGTCTCGCTGGTGATTGGGTCGGTGATTGGTGTGTCGCTTGGAATGCTCGCCGGGTATTACGGTGGGGTGATTGATGAACTGATAACCAGGTTTGTGGATATTTGGTACGCGATGCCATTTCTTATGGTGGCTTTGATTGTGACACTGATCTTCGGGAGAGGATTGACCGTTCTTTTGTTTGTTCTGGCATTAATTGCCTGGACATCGTTTGTGAGGGTAGTGCGTGCCGAGATATTGGTCTTGAAAAGTCTTGACTATGTGTCTGCTGCCCGTGTGTGTGGTTCGTCTGACTTCCGAATTTTGTTCAAACACCTGTTGCCGGGAATTCTTAACACGGCAATCGTCGTCGGTACGTTGAACACGTCCGGCCTGATTCTTGCGGAGTCGGTTCTTAGCTTTGTGGGTGCTGGTATACAGCCACCGACTCCAGCATGGGGTGTGATGACCACTGAAGGCAGGGATTACCTGACTATTGCAGCACACCAGGTGCTGGTGCCATCGACTGCGATTTTTATGGTCGTGATATCTCTGAACTTCTTGGGTGATTGGTTGCGGGATCGTCTTGACCCGAGGCTGCGTCAGATCGACTAACTAGATTAGATAAAATAAAAAGCCCCCCGGTGAGTATCGGGGGGCTTTTTATTTTTAGTTTTCACCGATCTTCTCATGCCTGGATACGGTGGTATTTATTCTTCCACAACGCATACAGCACCGAGGCCGGCGCCCGGTAAACCTGTGTCACCTGACTGCTGGGAGGAATAAGCGAAACAACCCGGGATATTGAAGGTGTGTTCGAACATATATCCCTCTCCGGTCGGTGTGCCAAGGTCGTTCTTTTTCGGAAATGTTGGCTTAGATAGTACGCCCGAGTCCCAGTAATCAGCTTGTCCTTCATCTGCAGTTGAGGTGCTCGCCATCTTGCGGGGATTGATCCATTTGACTGTCGATCCGACTGTGATCTTCACAATTTCAGGATCAAACCGTACGCCTTCAGAACCTTTTAAGATTATTGGAATTTCTATGAGTCCCGTTTCAGCTGGGCCGTCCGGCATTTCGACGTCGCGCGTTACTTCTTTTACAATATCTGAGCCCGAGCCTACAGAGACGATACCCTCTTCTGCTAGGGCTGTTGCTGTGGCGTTGCGTTCTTCTATGACTTTGTCCGCCTGACTGCCTTTTGCGATCTTTACCTGGACGTCATCGGGGTTTTCGCCTGCTGCGAGTGCTACTTCACGGGTAGCAGCCAAGTTATCGATCTTATTTTGTGCCCTGGTGGTTTTAACGATTTCGACGGTTGTGGGCCCGGAAGAACACGAAGCCATCACAGCGGAAAGAATAAATGCTCCGCTAAGTACCAGAATTACTTTTGTCCATATCGACATGAAAGGCCCCCGAAAGCCGAAAGGTGAGTCAATGTTTTGGGTATCTATGTTTTTGTTGGAAACCCTTGGGTTAAAACCCTGAATTACAAACAATTAATTTGAGTCTCGGCGAAGGATAACATGTGTTATCTGTTGGTCGGGCTCCGGGTAATATCTATTCAGGGTTTGAATCGATATTAATTGCCTTATTGACACCGTTTGGGTGGTTTTTGATTACAATTGCACCCGCTAAAACCGCTATTCCAGCGGCTGCAAGATATGTGATCCGATATGCCTCTACAAACGATCCTCCATTGGTTGATTGTTGCCAACTGAGCAAGGATGTCATCAATGCAATTGATACAACAGTACCGATAGTTTGAGACACGGTGAGACCTGCTGACGTGCTTCCAGTATATTCAGCTGGAGTCCCCCTCAGCGTGAGGGCGTAAACTGCTGCCTGATGGGCGCCAAAACCAACTCCAATTACCGTAGTTGCCAATATGACGAGTGCCATTGCAGGGGCATTCCCTTGTGTTCCAGCCAGTGCAAGTCCAATAGCGGTCAACATAGCACCAACGAGCGTGATGAGCCTGTCGCCAACCCGATCGGCCAGGTAACCAGCAATAGCTGATCCTACGAAATTCATGCCGGCCATTAAAGCCAATAGAGCGCCAAGGGTTAAGCCACCCTTTCCCATTACATCTGTCACGTAAAACGGGAACAAAAACCACATTACGAAAGATGAGACAGTTATCAGAAAGTTTGAACCGGCCCCCGATTTGAATCCTGGAAAGCTTGTCAAACCAATCGGTAAAATCGTGAAATTTCCCGTTTTGTTGCCTTTAGCGAATCCTAACCCTAGAGCGACTGAAGTTAGGAGTAACGCTATTGGCAAAGGGGCTATCCATCCGTCTACGCGAGCGAATGATAATCCCAGTACAAAGGTAAACAGTGAAGTGAAGAGAACTGCAGAACCGAGTAGATCAAAACGTTTTTTTTCGCGATGGCGAATTGCTCTGGTATAACTTTGATTGAGCCCGATCACAGTGATAATCAGAAGTGCTAATCCTATTGGAATGCGCATCCAGAAAATTGCTGGCCATCCGAATTCTTCTCCCATTACTCCTCCACCCAGAGCCCCGGTGAAAGTGCCTGCACCCATCGCAGCTAATGTGAATCCAAGGGCTCTGCCACGTCGGGAAGGCCCAAATGCACGAGCAATCAAGGCTGGTGCGAGAGTGAAAAGAATCGCCACACCTATTCCCTGTGGGATACGCAAAGCAACGATTGGTGCCAGGGAGTTCTGGAAAGATATGATTGCAACCGCGGTGGTATACAGCACAATGCCCGCTGAAAGTGGCCATTTGATACCGAACTTGTCGGCGATGCCACCTGCGATAAAACCGAATCCGCTTCTAGCGCCGTGGTAAAAGATGATTATCAGCTGGACAGTGATTAGTGTTTCGCCTAAATCTGCTCTGAACTTTGGCAGATTTACATTGATAGAGAAATCTAATGCTGCCAGAAACAGTGCGCCTCCACCGATGACGATCGTGGTGATCTGCGTGACTCGGGAAGGTACTTGACTGGTCGGGGCTCCATCCGGGGATGAAGGATTAACAGTGGGTATAGTGATAGCTAGACCCCGCCTCCGACCGGACGAACAATTTCGACAACATCACCGTCATTAATAATGGTTTCATCGAATGATGTCCGGCGAATAACGATTGAGTTTATAGCGACAGCGACAGACCGATCCCCGAATCCTTTTAATTCTAGGAATTCGTTGATGCTGGTCGGTTGATCAAGGTTTGAAATATTTCCGTTGACAGTGATTTCAATCATGGGGATTTGTCACTCTATTTTTGATGTGGCATACGCCGCACCTGATCGTCCGCCAGACATAGCTTGTTTGAGTGTTCTTGCGGCCCTGTATGAATCGCGTCTTCTGATTATCGCGCTGATTACCGCTACCCCCGAAGCTCCTGCATTCATCACACTTCTAACATTCTCACTGTTAATCCCACCTATACCAATAACGGGGATCGACACGGCTTTCGATGAATTGATTACTCCTGAGAGTCCGTTTGTGTGGCCGCTTGGATGTGATAGCGTGTCGAATACCGTTCCGAAGTAGATGTAATCTGCTCCGTCTCGTTCAGCCTCGACAGCGGCATTAGTAGAATGAACCGATTTCCCGATTAGGGCACTATGCCCTAAGATAGCTCTTGCATCATTTATAGATGTCCCCTCTTCAGGGAGGTGAACACCAGTTGCGCCACTTGCTTTAGCTATTTCTGGGTCGCCGTTTACCACTACCTGAGCGTGAACTCCAACAAGGTCGACTATTTTTGTCGCAAGTGCTTGCTGTCTTTTCGGACTTAACATTTTAGCCCGTACTTGAACCAAATTCACTCCACCACGAACCGACGACATAACGCATACAGCCAGTTGGTCCCAATCTGGGATTATGTTTAAATCGGTCACCACGGAAAGCGTTTTATCAGTTAACGGGCGAATCACCTGCTTGTGGCGGCCGCAACTGCGACATCCTCAGTTGGACTGCTTGCGGAGGCTTTGTCTATTACGGGGATACGACCTGCAAGGTATGCCTTTCGTCCAGCTTGGACCCCTAGTTTGAATGCTTCCCCCATTAGGCCGGGATTTGTCGCCTGTGCAATAGCGGTATTTACAAGCACCGCATCCGCACCTAATTCCATTACTGTCGATGCATCTGAAGGAACGCCAAGACCTGCGTCCACAACAACAGGAACACTTGATTGTTCGATGATTATTTGAATTTCTTCGGCGGTTAATACTCCCCGTCCTGAACCAATAGGAGAGCCGAGTGGCATTACTGTGGCGCAACCGATATCTTCAAGTCGTTTTGCAAGTTCGGGATCGGCTCCCATATAAGGAAGACATACGAAACCATCTTTGATCAGTTTTTGCGCAGCTTCGAGAGTCCCGATGGGGTCTGGGAGCAGATACTTTGGGTCCGGAATCACCTCGATCTTGATCCAATTCGATCCGGTTACTTCCCGCGCGAGCTGAGCTGTGAACACTGCTTCGTCAGCGGTTTTGGATCCAGCGGTATTGGGCAGGATCTGATAATTATCCCAGTTCAGATCATCAAGAATCGTTTTTTCGTTCGGATTGTCGAGTTTCAAACGTCGTATAGCGACGGTAATGATTTCAGTTTGGGTTTTTTCAACTGATGCCATCAAGTCTTCAACGGTTTTGTGTTTACCTGTTCCTGTCATCAGCCGAGAATTGAACGTTTTTCCAGCAATCGTAAGTTGATCATCCATTCGTATTTGCCTCGTGTCCTGTATGTCGCCTAACAACAAAAAAACCGCCTTCTCAGATTATGTCGGTTTGTAGGCGGTTTTGGGCTGCTTCCTACGCCGGCATTATCCGGATCAGGTGTATGGGTCGGCGGCGAATTTCTCTACCGCCCTCTCAGCTAGGATTACCCAAGCTCCCCACGAATATGTACCCCAATTGTAGAACCAAGTTAGAGATCGTCAAATCTAGACTTCATTTTTTTAACTGGTTGGGCTGTATGAACTGGTCTTTCAGAGATATATTCTGGTTGATATTTAAATAACTGTATTGAGTGTGCAGGTTTAGCAATCGTACGCCTTGGAATGTCATTGGAGAGTTGGAGCGTTTCTATGGGGCACAGTGTTATTTATTACGGTGAGCACGATGGAGCTCGGACGGTTCGCGCTTTGGAACTGGGGCCAAGTGACCTGGACTGGGGGGTTGTGAGCCCTGAAGCACCCGAAAGGGAACGGGCTGCTGCATTAGCAGACGCTGTTGCAGTTATAACTAACGGTCTTTCTATAACAACAGAAATGCTGTCTGCGATGCCAAAAATGAAATTGTTGCAAGTCATGAGCGCTGGATTTGATCAACTTGATGTCCCTACCATCCGCGAGATGGGCATCGAGGTTTGCAATAATTCACCCGCTATCGCTAGATCTGTTGCTGAACATGCCATTGGCATGATGATGATGGTTTACAAACGCTTGCCGCAAGGAGTCGATGGTGTAAAGATTGGGACATGGCAAAAACCAGCAAAGTCCGGTGATTTCGGTAAGGTATATGAACTGTCCGGTCGTACTGTTGGGATAATTGGGCTTGGCAACATTGGTACGTGGGTCGCTCGTATGTTGCAGGGATTTCAGACCACCACACTTTACACAGATATAAGAGAATTCCCTACAGAGCACGAAAGAGAATTAAAAGCCACGAGAGTTTCAATGAACGAATTACTTGATCGTTCGGATATTGTTACTGTGCATGTTCCCCTTTCGTCATCAACTACTGGACTTATTGGACGACCTGAATTCTCCACCATGAAATCAGATGCGATATTTATCAACACTTGCAGAGGTCCAGTTCACAATGAATCAGACTTGATCGATTCATTGAATCGGGGATTGATAATGGGCGCAGGACTAGACGTAACTCAAATAGAACCGACACCGCTGGATTCGCCACTTTTGAAAATGGACAATGTGGTTGTGACTCCACATTTGGCAGGATCGTCACAGGAACGCGTCGATAGGGCACTTGTTTTTTCATTCGAGAACGCAAGGCGTGCCTTGAACGGCGAAACTCTAGAGAACGCGGTCCAGTTACCTGACTGATATGTTAGCGACCCAGTGGTCATTCCTAAGAATCATTAAGATCTGTGGTTCGATCTTACACTTGGACTGGTACCGTATGCCGGGAACGATCTCAGAAATTTCAGATACCCCAGCATCAGTGATTTTAACTGATTATGTAGCATAGATTTATTAGTTTATTTGGTTGTCAATGTCTGGCAGTTCTTCATCGTCGATAAATTCTGGACCGATATTGTCTTGTGGTACTTTCCGTAAGGCGCGGACTCCCGCCGCTAAGCCTGCCTGCCATGCCTTCGTCTCTCTGCGTAGTGCATTACGGAACCGGCTGCCGTATTCTCCGACTTTTCGAAATTTTTTCTGTCGTCTTCGAATGAGAGTTTTGTTGTTTGTTTCAGAAAGATTGGATATCTCACGCATTAATGTTCGTTTCAATAAGCGTGCAGCTTCAAGCGGGGAACCGTGTGCACCTTGCTCAGGTTCAGGGACAATATCATCGACGATTTCCATCTCCATGCAATCTATTGAAGTTAATTTGAGAGCTCTGGCTATATCTGAAGCCCTGCTGGGGTCATTCAGTTCAGTTTGAGCGCCACGCTCTGGTGAAATAGGTGTGTATATAGCGTTTTCTAGCATCAACACTCTGTCTGCTAGTCCGAACGCTAAAGCTGCTTCGGAACCGCCTTCTCCTATCAGAACTGAAAGTGTTGGAATCTTTGCCCCACCCATCTGATCAATCATTCGTGCAATGGCGCTTGCTAACCCTCGTTGCTCCATGTCAGTTCCAAGTTTTGGCCCACGCGAATCCACAATCGTTACGACGGGCAAATTGAAAGTTTCTGCAAGCACGATTCCCCTCCGGGCTTTACGGAACCCGCCTGGAGTGATGTCGCCGCTATCGGAGAAGACGTCTTCTCCTTTAATAGAATTAACAATTGAGGGAGATTTTTGTTGTGCGACGATCATCACACTTTGTCCTCCCAGACGCGCTAATCCAACGATAACTGAAGGATCATCTGTGTATACACGGTCTCCGTGTAGCTCAAAGAAATTGGCAAAAACGGTGTCGATATAAAACCGTGCTCTAGGCCTGTCAGGCCGGCGAGCTAGCTTGACCATCTCCCAAGCTTCTCGTGGTCGTTCTGGGTAGGTCTCGTAATTAAATCGCCGGGATGCAGTTAATTTGAACTCTGGTGAGATCAGATCTAGTACCGACGCGAGTTCGTGTTTCATATGGTCTCGAGCAATGATGGCATCGAGGTGACCTCGCTCGAGATACGCTTCAGCTGTGTGTTCCTTACCGATACTTTTTCCTTCGATCTCACGGATATCAGCGAGAGGCGCAAATCCGATATGTGAGCCTGGTTCAGCGAAAATAATATCGGCCATCGATGCAAAGCTGCCAAGAACTTGCCCCGTTGATGGATTACTAAGTGCGACGATAAACGGTTGACCTTTATCTCTTAGTGCTCGAGTAGCAAGTGTGGTCTTTGCCATTTGCATTAGTGAGAGAACACCCTCTTGGATGCGTGTTCCACCCGATGTAACCATCGCTACGCATGGTATTTTTTTGCGAGCTGCCATTTCTAGTGCAAGAGTGACTTTTTCACCTACGACGACACCCATTGAACCTCCGAGGAAGCTCGAATCGAGGACTATGATTACCACAGGAGTTCCACCGATTAGGCAGGTGCCGGTTACCGCTGCCTCAGAAAGTCCAGTGCGTGTTTGATCTTGTAACAACCTGACACGATAAGAAATCCGAGGGGAGAATTCTAATGGATCTAGGGATTGAATCCACTTACTGGTCTCTTTGAAGCTGCCTTCGTCAGCTATGGTTGCAATACGGCGTCGGGCTGAGATTGTGTAGTGGTATCCACATTTGGGACAAATTCTCAACCGCCTGTACTTAGTTGACTTCGATAGGTTCGCTCCACATGCTAGGCAAGTCTGGCGAGGGCTTTCTAGGTCTATAGGCGTCAACTCCTGAGGTTGATCATCTGGGAATAGGGGAGTTATATCTGCCAATTCGGTGTTTTTCACTCCTGTTGAGTGCAAGCTCCTAGTGCCGTTATCTACTTTGATCCATTGTAAGCCTAATAACTCAATTACCCGGATACAGCGGCATTAATGGGCTGCAAACGATTGTTGCTAAGATGTGGCGTTTAGGATCGAAATCAGTTTTACAATACGGGTCTGGGTTTCCCCGGTTCGCCTGCCCCAACAATCCCTTCGTCTTCGAGCTCATCCATTAGGCGCGCTGCACGCGGGTAACCTATGCGTAGACGGCGCTGTAGAAGTGATACAGATAGAGTTTTTTGCGAATGTGCCAGATTTGCTGCTTGATCGAACAATGAATCACCGTTGCTAGGGCTTGAAATGCTTCCATTTGCGACAGATGATTCATTAAATGAAACCACTAATTCAGGTAAGGGTGGTGGTTTGGCATCTCTCCATGTGGAGACGATTCTTTCGATCTCATTATCGGTTAGGAATGCTCCTTGCACACGGGATGGTTTGGGTTTGTCGATCGGCATGTAGAGCATGTCACCGCGTCCTAACAGTTTCTCTGCTCCTACTGAATCAAGAATGGTTCGCGAGTCGATTTGTGACATTACTGCGAATGAGATACGGCTCGGGAAATTGGCCTTGATCAGTCCAGTAACCACATCGACAGAAGGTCTTTGGGTGGCAATTACTAGATGTACCCCCGTTGCTCGCCCTAGTTGAGCTAGACGTACGAGCAGTCGCTCGACATCACCGGCACCTGTCAGCATAAGATCAGCCAATTCGTCAACCAGTATGACAAGGTACGGCATCTTCTCAGTGATTTTTTCATTGTAAGAGGCGATGTTCTTCACGCCTGCGTTCTCAAGTTGACGGAATCGTCCCATCATTTCATCGACAAGTGATCGCAAGACGATTACTGCTCTGTCTGATTCTACGATCACTGGATGATATAGGTGTGGAATGCCCTGATAAGGAGTTAATTCAACTCGCTTCGGGTCGATCATGATCAATCGAACTTCCAATGGTGTTTTTGTTAATATTAAGCCCGTGATGATCGCATTCATGCACACGCTTTTGCCTGAACCTGTTGAGCCTGCAACGAGTGTGTGGGGCATACGCGAAAGATCGGCCATCACTGGATCACCACCACTTCCGAGTCCAAGAGGTACTGGTAATGCCGCAGTTTCTTTGAACCTGTTCCATTCAGCGGAATGCATCACCGAATGCAGAGTTACCGCAGTGGGATGAGCGTTTGGCACTTCGATGCCAACGACCGATTCTCCTGGAACTGGTGCTTCAAACCTTAAATTAGGTGACGCCAATGCCAGAGCGATATCCTTTTCGCGATTCAAGATTGTGTCTACGCGAACACGTTGGCCAGTATTTTCTTCTGATCGACCTTTCCAGCCCGGACTTAAACCGTACATTGTTACGGTTGGACCTTGACGAACTTGATCAACGCTGACGTCGATTCCGAATTGGCTCAGTGATTCTTCGATCTTGAGGCTGGTGTATTCGATCTCTTGCTTGGTGATGCCCCCTGGTTTAGCGATCGCTAGCATCTCAGGATTGGGTAGTTGCCATTGAAATTTTTGTGCCGCCGAATAGTTCGGAGGAGAGGTAACTTCTTTTACAGCAGCTTCGAGTTCACTGGGAGTGGGATATGCAACAGTGATTGGAGTTGCTGGATCTTCAGGAAGTCGTTCAACGAATTTATCCAACTCGGTTTTATTGATACCGATTACTTCACCAGACTCCACACTTGAATCTGTAGTTGACGGTTTGCTGTCTATGCTTTTGGTTTCTATGGGTGGAGCTTCACTTTTAGTTGTATCTGTGTGTGATTGGGCTAATTGGTCAGCTTGGTATGCAGCATGGTCCGCCCTCTGTAATGCCTTTACTTGCGAGCGCTCGTATCGCCAGGTATTGAATCGGCGGTAAAAAAGTTTGGTTGCAGTTTTCATAACAGTCAAAATAGAGCTAACGATATGAACTAATACATGACTTGTTTTTTTTGCCTGTTTCGGAAAACCCACGCTGAATACGATGAGCAATAGTGCTATAACTCTTATCCATGCCGTGGAATATTCGAGTATAGATACATTGAATCGAGTCCACTCAACTGGTGCCCGGGATATGAAGATTCCAATATCACCTCCATAAGATTCGCCATTCAAAGAACCTACTGGGGCGTAGAAGATACCGAGCATTCCCGAGATTGCGGAAGATGCAGTAAGCGCCGCAAATATCCAACGCCATTTGGCCAGTAGTTGTGCTCGGTTAAATATGAGCAGGAAGAGTGTTATAGCCAGCCATAGGCCGAATGGAATAACAGACCAACCAAATAGACTTTCAATTTTGACGTGCAAGCTGAAGTAAGCGGCCGTTCCTAGGCCAGCGATCGCTAGAAAGAACCATAACTGTTTTGGAACGGCCGTTGAAAGTCGTTTAATATTTTTCAAGAAGGACCTAATTGCGAACATATTTGCGATCTTTGTTTATTTCGGGTTCAAACATCAATTGCGCTTGTTATTATCAGTGGCCGTCTTTTGGTTCGATGTCTGAGGAAACTGGCTAAAGTGTTACGGACTACTCTTTCCAATTCGATCCACTCTATTGGCTTTTTCAAATGTTGAGCAAGCACCGGAGTTAACGCATCTGCAGCTTCTTTGAGTAAATTGTCGGCATCTTCTATATGGACGAAGCCTGCGGAAACGATTTTTGGCTTGCCTACCAGTGCCCCAGTGATGGAATCTCGTGAGAACGCTACCGTTACGACTCCATTGTGTGACAGAGATCGTCTTTCCACAATGACGTTACCTGATTCATCCCACATACCCAAGCCGTGGACGAAGATGTGTCCTGCTTCGATTCGGTCGATAATTTCTCCGGAATAATTGTCCAATTCCAGCACATCGCCATCGGTTAGCAAAAATACGTTTTCATTTTTGACCCCTGCCTCGATTGCAAGATCCGCATGGGCTTTGAGCATTCGGTACTCGCCATGGATAGGCACGAAGTATTCTGGTCGTGTGGCATTTATAAGCATCCGTAATTCTTCTTTTCGTGCGTGTCCCGGTACGTGCGTGCGCTGGGAGATATTTGTTATCACTGTAGCGCCTAGCCGGACTAGTTCATTGATTGAGTCGTTCACTGGGACTTCGTTGCCTGGAATCGTACTCGCTGAAATGATGATCGTATCTCCGTTTTGAATAGTGATATCGCGATGGTTGTTATTAGACATCCTCACCAGGCCGGACTGTGATTCTCCTTGGCTACCTGTGGTCAAAATCACAATTTTGTTATCTGGAAGGCTGTTGGCTTCAGCAGGAGTGATGATCAGGTTCTCTGGGATATCAAGGTGTCTTAATTCTTGTCCGATTTTAGTGTTGTTGATCATACTGCGACCAACTACACAAAGCTTTCGCTCATGTGTGACACACGCGTTGACGACGATCTGGATTCGAGCTAGTTGCGACGCGAAACTTGACACGATCACACGTCCGTCCGCTGCTCCAATTAAGTTTGGGAGATTCTGTATTACCTCTCGATCTGAGGGTGAGTAGCCCTCATATTCTGCGTAAGTGGAATCGCTCATCACTAACAGGGCACCGTCTTGGCATATGTCCGATAGTATTCCTAGGTCAGATGGATAGCCGATTGCTGGTGTGTTGTCGATTTTAAAATCACCGGTGTGAACGACAATCCCGGCTGGTGTTTCGATAGCTATTCCTGTGGAGTCAGGTATTGAGTGACATACGTGGAACCACTCTGCGGTCAATCCGCCGATGGGATATTGCTTGCCTACTCCAATGGCGTGTAACTCTGCTCTCTCCTGCATTCGAGCCTGTCTAAGTTTCTCCTTTAACAGTGCCTCGGCCATGGGAGGTGCGTAGACTGGCACTGGTATTCGTCTTAAAAAATGTGGAACGGCTCCGATATGATCTTCATGGCCATGGGTGATTAATAGCCCCCGCACCCGTTCGATGTTTTTCTCTAGGTAGTCCATATCTGGAATAACTACATCAATGCCCGGCATATCCAATTCAGGAAACTGCACTCCGGCGTCGATCACGATAATATCCTTGACTGTTTCGAGAATCATCATATTTTTGCCGATTTCCCCTAGCCCGCCAAGTGGGATGACTCGAATCCATGGGGTTTCTGCGTTATTTGTTGTCATGTTGGTTGGTCTTTGTTCAATAGAGATAATGTCTGTGAGTTACTGATTTGGCTTTGTTCCATAGGATTAGCCGATGAAAAAAATCTAAGAGACTAGTTCTCTAATTTTTTTGTCGTACTTTCTAATCATGTATTCATGAGTGGTGGTTGTCGGTTATGGATATTCGTTATCCAAGTGAATTGTGGCAATAAATCTGCTGCGCCTATTACTAAATACTTTTGTCGATTTTGTGAGTAGTTGTGTCACCTATAGAAATTCTCTTAGTCGTAATACGTCTTCTTGAAGGGTTCGTTTTATAGCGGGATTTCTCAGCCCTGCGGCGGGATGATATAGAGGGTATAAGACTCGTCTTTGATCATGATGCGACTTGCAAAAAAACCGACCATACCCACTGCTATTGACGTATTTTCATGGTGCACGGTTCGTCACAACTGCATGAGTTCGTACGTGAAAATATCGACTCACAGATCTGTTATACAGGTAACAGATAGCTGACAACTGTACCGGGGAAGTTAGTGAGCCCGAACTATTCAGTTATATTGTGACCGGATAGATAGTCCACAGCATCCTGAACCGTCATGATACCTTCGGCGTCTTCGTCGGAGATCTCAAGAGGTGTATCGTCTGTGCCAAATTCTTCTTCTATTGCCATGATTAATTCGACTACATCAAGAGAGTCGGCGTCTAGATCTGCAGTGAATGAGGATTCTGCTGAAACCTCTGAGATGTCCTTGCTAAGTTTGTCGGCCGCAATTTCGCGTACTCGATCTAACACACTTGCCATTTACTACAACTCCCGGGGTGGGCCCATGCGCGATGAACCTTCAATTTAAACCTTTTGTAATATACACCGGCGACCATTTAGATGCCGAACGAAAACCTATCCTAGCAGAGCACCGAGCACTCCGTTAATGAATTTTGGAGACGAGTTTGATCCGAATAATCGAGCTAACTCGACTGCTTCATTTGCTATCACGCTTTCTGGAGCAGCGTCTGTCATTTCCAATTCGGCTATAGCGACTCGTAATATGTTCCGTTCTACAAGTGGCATTTGTTCAGAAGGGTACTGCGATGCAATTTCTGAGATACGTGAATCGAGGTGACCTCTTTGATCCTCGCATACTTTTACCAAACGTGTGGCAAAGTCAATGTCATCAACCGTTAACTCGCGCTCTTTAGTTAGGCGTTTTACGGTAGCGACTGCGGGGTGTCCTGATGAATCGGATTCATACAGTGCTTGCACGACGGCTGCTCGCGATCCTGTACGACCACCACGGATCTGCGGGTTATTTTCACAGATCGGATTGCCATCGACCATTTCATCTAGGTGGTCTGGCTCATGGACAATGAATTTTGGCTCATCCAGATGATCTCGCTTGTTCCTGAAGAACTTTGACCTGGCTGTAGGCATGGAAACCCCACTTGCTAGCAAGTAATTAATTGTGAATCAGCCAAATAAGTTACTTAAGAAGCGCTTGCGTATGCTAGGACCGAAGTGAAATCGTGAATATTTGTTACGGTGGATTTACGATCAATCCGCTTCACCATTCCGGAGAGTATTTTGCCGTGGCCGATTTCGTAGAAATCGTTGATACCGCCTTGCAGCATGAGCTTGATAGTATCGTTCCATTGGACGCATGATGTTAGTTGCAGCCTGAGTTCTTCACGAACGTCCTCTGCAGTGTTTAATGCCTTTGCTGTGACGTTTCCAACCAGAGGGACTAGTGGGTTGTGAAATGTGAGTGAATCAATCATCTCATTCAAACCATTTTGCGCTGGGCTCATAAGTCCAGAATGGAAAGCCCCGCCGACTTGCAGTGGGATAGCTTTTTTTGCTCCGCGAGTACCAGCAATGTCAATTGCCATGGTAAGGCTTTGGTGGTCACCGGCGATAATAATTTGTTGACCTGTGTTTATAGTCGACATTTGTGCGCCAGACTCGCGGCATATTTCTTCGGCTGTTATTTCATCGAGACCTACCAGAGCAACCATACCGCCGGGGCGTTGTTCGCATGCTCCTTGCATAAGTTGGCCTCGTTTTAAAACGAGCTTCACTGCATCGGCGATGCTGAGGACATTAGCAACCGCAAGAGCAGAATACTCTCCAAGGCTGTGCCCAGCAATCGCATTTGGAATTTGAAGCACATCTGTAGTTTCTTCCATCGCTCGCCATGCTGCCACGGAAGTCGCCATAATTGCAGGTTGCGTGTTTTCTGTCTGTTTTAGGTCGTTTTCTGGACCTTCGAACATTATTGAGGAGAGCTTGTAGCCCAGCGCGTCATCAATCTCGTCAAAGACCTCTCGTGCGGCGATGGAGTTTAAATAAAGATCCTTACCCATCCCAACAGCTTGGGAACCTTGCCCAGGGAATAAGAATGCAATCTTTGAGTTTGTATGTTTGATCATATTAAGAGTTGATTTCACGATTGAGCGGCAGGCATTAAGACTCAGGCTCGACTGGCGCCGCCTCAATAGGCTCTACCTGCTCGAGGAGGTTTACTTGGGGCCAGTTGCCTGGCATTGTGCGTCCATTGAAATTACCGCACTCTGGGCAGGCTCTATGAGGTTGAATTCGTTCTTGCCGGGAGCATGGACAAACTGAAGAAGACGGCAGCTTGATTGCGTTGTGGGCGTTTCGATTTCCCTTACGGGCTCGGGTATGTTTTTTCTTTGGAAGTGGTGGCATATCTAGTAAGAATCTGGAATTTAGTGCGTTCAACCAGCGGATTCTGCTCCTTTATCTAGTAAGTTATCAAGAGATTTCCAACGCATATCCGAGCGACTTTGTGGGCATGAACAGTCAATCAAGTTGCGGTTGGCTGCGCAAATGGCGCAAATCCCAAGGCATTCGTCCTTGCATAAAGGTGCGATAGGAATTGCGGCGACTAGTGCTTGACCCAGTCCTTCCGTCAGGTCTAAAACATTTCGCTTATCGATAATGAGGGCTGGATCATAGTAATGATCATTGTCCTGACTATTACTATCAAGGTGATCCATAAGGTCCATGTTTAGTGGATAGAATTCCTCATCCATTTTAACCCTTATATTCACGGGTGCTGCTTCAAGGCATCTACTGCAAGTTTCTTGCGTTACAGCTGTAATATCAGCGTCTAGTATCACGGTTCTATCAGTTCTAATCAAATATATTGGACCGTTGATATGTGTTAATAAGCGATCCGCAACCGTTAACTGTTCGTTTTCAATTTCATGCTGCCGACTGTCACCGAGTGTCCCCGATAACAGCCCCGAAAGGTTAAAGATCATGACTTAGAATCCGTAGCAAGGATCTTCATAGATTTAATCGTTGGTACCTCGGTAATCAAAACCAACTCACCACTTTAATAATGACTATCTAGGTGAGCAAGTGTTTACGTAGGTAATTATTGGGTTTGTACAGACACTGTAACGAAGGTTCGGTTTGGGATGTAATTCGTTACTTGGGCGATCTATTTGATTGAACATGATTGGTTGGAGTAACTTATTCGATTAGATCGGTGATTAACGCCCTTGAAATAACTAAACGTTGAATTTCTGAAGTGCCTTCATAAATTTCAGTTACACGTTGATCGCGATATATTCTCTCGACTGCGGACGGCTTGAAGTATCCGACTCCACCGTGAATTTGAAGTGACTTACTCGCGATTCGCCCTGCTGCTTCAGAGGCATACAATTTCGCCATAGCCGATTCTTTTCCGTGAGGTAGTCCCTCGTCATACAAGGCTGCAGCTCGATAAGTTAGTAATCTTGCGGCATCTAACTCAGTGGCCATGTCGGCTATAGAAAATTGAATAGCCTGTCGGCTTGCAATTGGTTTTCCGAACGTTATTCGACTCTTAGAGTACGAAAGGGCAGCAGTTAATGCACCATTGGCGAGGCCTAGACATTGAGCTGCAATCATGATGCGGCTCGAGTCTAGAATTTGGAGAGCGAGTTTATAGCCTTCACCTTCTTTGCCAAGCCGATTATCTACTGGGATGCGACAGTTATCAAAAACCAACTCGGCTGTAGCGCATCCTTTCATCCCCATTTTGCCGTGTTGTGGATTAATGGTGAAACCAGGAGTGCCTGTTTCGACGACTATGGCGGTGACACCTCTGTGACCAGCTTTTTTATTTTGATTGGCAAATACTGAGAAAATATCCGCGACAGCACCGTTGGTGCAGAATAACTTTGAACCGTTGAGGATGTACTCGTCTCCATCGCGTGTGAGTGAGGTTTCCAGAGCCAGAGCATCAGAGCCAGTGGAGGGTTCGGTGAGCGCGAACGCTGCAATTTTTTCACCTGACGCTAATGACGGTAACCATCGCGCGCGTTGGGGATTAGAACCGCCATGGTAAATGGTTTGAGCTCCCAGAGAGACATGTGTGATTAGTACTGTGCTGGTAGAACCGCAGGCCGACGCGATCTCTTCGACAACCACCATGAAGTCTTTGTATCCACCGTTTGATCCACCAAACTCTTCGGGCAGAGTCATTCCCGTGATACCTAATTCGGCTAACCCGCGAAATTGATTGATAGGGAATTTTTCGGATTCGTCCACTTCATGCGCATGCGGAGCCAGCTTCTTGTTTGCAAATTCACGCATAGTGTTTGCAAGCATTGATTGCTGTTCGGTATAAAACGGCTGCATCGTCAATTCTTCCTGAGTATTTTTGAGCGCCTGAAGAGATTTCTTGTGTTTTGATTAGTAACGATACACTGGCGTGGTGTGTTTCCATAAAGCTTTGCGGGATCTATGGAACGCCAGCCTTACTTAGAGATTGGAAAGGGGTACGGCTAGACTTTCTGAATGAAATGATCTTCGTATATATTGGGTTGAATGTATCTGTGAATGGATTTATGACTTGAGAATATTGGGAATTGACCCCGGGCTGACCAACACGGGCTATGGGTTGATTGAAGTTGACAGGCAAGATTATACGGTTGTTGAGGGTGGTGTTGTGCGTACAAAGTCTGGTGTGCCAATGGAACAGCGATTGTTCATAATTTATTCAGCGATTCGTGATGTGATTCAAGAATTTAATCCTCACGCTGTGGCGATAGAAGATTTGCACTCGCATGCCAGATTTGTAAAAACGGCAATTCTGCTAGGCCACGCTCGCGGCGTTGCCGTTATGGCGGCTGGGGAGGCCGGCGTGCCGGTCTTTAATTATCAGCCTACCCGCGCCAAGAATATTGTTACCGGCTCAGGTAGGGCAGGTAAAGAACAGATTAAGGCCGCTGTGTCTGCTCACCTTCGTGCACCTGATGCAGCGAAGAATGAGCATGTAGCGGATGCGTTATCTATTGCTATTTGCCATGCGATTATGGCTGGGAGCCCGGCTGTCGACGCGATTGAAGCGATCAAGTAGATCAAGTAATTTTATGATCAATTACATCACAGGATCTATCAGGAGTCTTACTCGTGAACCGGGGCGTGCTGTGATCGTGGCTGGTGGAGTGGGCTATGAAATTAGTTTGCCTACCTATGTCTATCAATCACTGACGAGCGATGGCATTGGCCCCGGATCTGATGTTGAGTTAGAAATTTACTATCATGTTACGGATCGCCAGCCCAAACCTATGTTAGTGGGTTTTCGTCACCCTACCGAAAAGGCGTTTTTTGAACAGCTTATTCAAGTTGAGGGGATTGGGCCAGCTAAGGCTGCTGCTGCACTGGTATTTCCTGTTTCTACTATAGCTTCGGCTATAGAGACTGAGGATCTTGGCTCACTACAGCGTTTGCCAGGTATTGGCAGTAGGGCTGCACAGAAGATTGTTGCAACGTTACGAGGTAAAGTGGCAGCGACTGCACTGCTACAGGATGTTAATATTTCGGGGGAGGCCCAAATCCACCAGGTTGCCGATGCAAGGGCTGAGGCAGTTGAAGCTCTGGTAACGCTTGGGTACCGGTCAGTTGAAGCACAGGGTAAAGTTGAAGATGTAATTCGACATAATTCTGATATTGCTGACGATGTGCAAAAACTTATGCGCGAGGTTTTCAAAGCGCAATTACCCAAGTAAGTGTGGCACTTCGAAGTTCTGATTGCTAATTTAAAAATCATTGGAGCGGACGTGTGGCCCGAAGGTCCATAGAACAAGAAAAAAATCCACGTGAACGGGTTGTTCAATCAAGCTCATCAGCAGATGGATCCGAAATAATGTCAGATGAGTTGTCTGAGTCAATTGTGGAACGAGAGGATACAGGCAGTGTAGGATCCATCCAAGATCTACGTCCGCGTCGATTTAAAGATTATGTCGGTCAGAAAGCGGTGGTCGATAGTATTTCAATTGCTGTACTTGCTGCGAAGAAACGTGGCGATACGCTTGACCATGCTCTGTTTCACGGTCCTCCCGGCCTTGGTAAAACCACGATTTCACATATCATTGCGAGAGAACTTGACTCTACACTTGTGCATACGTCAGGGCCTGCTCTGGAGCGCCCGGCTGACGTTGTTGGCCTGCTCTCAAACTTGAAAACAGGCGATGTGTTGTTTATTGATGAGATTCATCGGCTATCCCACGCAGTAGAGGAATATCTTTACTCGGCAATGGAAGATTTTCGAGTTGATTTTATGACTGGTTCTGGAGCCTTCGCGAAAAGTATAAATTTGCCTTTAGAACCATTTACATTGATTGGCTCTACGACACGCGCTGGGATGTTGAGCGCTCCTCTTAGAGAACGATTCGGTCTTGCGTATCACCTTGATTTTTATTCAACTGAAGAACTAGCGCAAGTGATTTCACGTTCCGCTGCTATTCTAGAGGTAGAAATCGATGATAACGGCGCTTTGGAAATTGCGAAGCGGTCAAGAGGGACGCCTAGAATTTCCAACCGTTTGCTTCGGCGTGTAAGAGATTTCACTCAAGTTCGACATACTGGTGTCATCAGTAAAGTCGTGGCATCAGACGCACTTGAAGTGGAGGGTGTGGATGCGCTTGGGTTAGATCGATTAGATAAACTCTATCTGACAACGTTATCTAAGAATTACGAGGGTGGACCTGCCGGTATACAGGCATTAGCCGCGACGATTAATGAAGACCAACAAACCCTCGAGGATGTAGTGGAACCATTTCTATTAAAGATTGGATTTATCGTCCGTACTCCTCAAGGTCGTCGAACGACGACAAAGGGATTCTTACACATTGGCCTTGAACCGAGGCTTGATCAATCCTCAGGGCAAGGTACTCTACTCTAGCTCATCATTTTGCTAGCAAAATGATGAGCTAGAGTAGTTCGTTGTTTAACTTGAGAGGGATTTTATTAGACGACTTGTAGTGGTGTGAGAAAATATCGCTGTCGTAAATATCAATAACAAAAATATGTCCTGAAGATTATTCACGGCCTAGAATGTGTTTAAACGCATCAACTTGGCAGACTATTTCCATCAGGCTTGAGAGACAAATGTAAAGGCCAATAGACTGTATATTGCAGATTCCTACTCTATAAGATAGCCGATGTATGTTTATGATCAATCATGTTGAATTCGATCCTATTCGTAAAAATCTATGATGCACTTTGATACAGCGAATGGCATTGCTGGGGATTCAAAAAATCTTCTGCTTGATGGCATTCAAGCTGGATTAATAACTTCTGAACATATTGACGATTTATTTATGTTGAAGAGGAATAAATTTTCTGTACGATCTGCCTCGATCCATGACGCCGTGATAATGGAGAGTATCGAGCGTGAAGCGTTTTCTGGAGTGCTTCCGTTGAGTCGTATATCTCGCGATATGAGTCGGAATAATGGACTTTACTTGAATGCTGTACGTAAATGGCGGGCTAGTGAAAAAAAACTTAAATCTAGGTTGCTGCTAACTACAAAAGCAGAAAAAGAGGATAGACGATTCTCAGTACGAGTTAAGCGTTCCGTAAACCAATATTTTCTTGATTACATAAACCCTCCTCGCTTACCTCCCGATTACATCGCAGGATTTGTGGGTCTATGGTTTGTTCTGAATGAAGCGCATGTGGTAGTTATTGGGTTGCGAGAGGTGGATCGCCGGAAAGGGGTCGGTGAGCTTCTTTTTATTAGCGCTATTGAGCAAGCGCTCGTGAATAATTCCAAAGTGGTTACGTTGGAGGTCCGTCGGTCAAATGATGTCGCTATTGAGTTGTATAGGAAATATGGATTTCAAAAAGTAGGACTTCGCATTCGTTACTATTCGGATAACGGGGAAGATGCAGTAATTATGACAACCCCACCAATTCAAAATGATGATTTCAAGGATCACTTGTTTAACCTCACTAAGCAGCACGCTGAAAAATGGGGTTGGGTGGGACGCCCCGGATATTCAGGACCAATGAACACTGGGGCTTGAAGTCCCAGTGAATTAAACATGTTCGTCCTAGGCCTAGGAACCACTCTGGCTGAGAATGAAAATGATTAAAATCGCGCCAATTGCTGCACTAAGCTTGATACTCCAGGATGCCCATTTTTGCTGAAATGAATTGAAGTGTTCTACGGACTGCCATTTTTTTCCGCGCCATGCGAGTTGGTTACCTTTAAACCCTAAGAACAGACTTGCAATGATCATAATCAGCAATTGAGCCGATGAAGGTAGAAACGCTGCAGCAAACAATAGTCCTGTAAACGGCACCCCAGAAAATAGTCCCCATACTGCCGGCATCAAAAATGCTGCCCAATTCCAACGGTTTATGCCAGGAGGAATTTCACCATTCGATCTCCCAGAAGTATTTGGTGCTGAAATTCCCTCATCTGGAGAGGAAGATTGTTTCTGGGATCCAGCTTTAAGCGCTTGTTCAGCATTCGTAAGATCGTTTTGTGGGTTGATGAAATCAGTTGAGGAGGCGGGAGCGCGGTTAATATCGTGTTCAAATATTTGGGTTTGTGTTGTTGATGGAGTTTCGATATTCGGTGTATCGAGCAATGGGATTGATTGACTCATTTCAGCACCGCAACCCGAGCAATAATCTGAACGTTCATCGTTTGTGTTGTGGCATTGGGAGCAGGAAACATGCTCAATCTTTGATGAGCTATCTGTTGTGCTGACCGTTAGTCGTTCACCGCATCTAGAGCATGCATAATTGTCTATAGGATTTTGCGTGCCACAATGAGCACAAAAAATGTGCTTATGTGATCTGGTTGATTTTGTATTGTCTCTCATGAGTGCTTAGGTTTAGAGATGTTTGTTGATAGGTATATGTAAGAGGTTTTGTCCTGAGGCACTTTTCATTTTTATAGGCCTATGATGTCCATATCAAGTGCGTCCAGCAAATCATTTAATTCTTCTTTTGTTCGCGTGTCAATTGGAACGGTTGGGGAACGAACATCGGCGGTTTGAATGAATCCTCTGCGTTTCATTAATTCTTTACGGATAGCTAAGCCGATTCCTACTGAATTTTCATATCGAATCAATGGAAGCCATGAATAGAAAATATTGCGAGCGCGTTCAATGTTATTTTGTCGTAAGTGGTTGTATATAGATACCAAAACTTCGGGATATGCAAAACCGGTCATCGTGCCAATAGCTCCGCGCTGTAACTCTTCAAAAAGGAATGCACCGCCAAGACCCCCGAAAACTCCCATATGTGCGCCTGTAGCATTGATTACACGAGTAATTTTCTGGGGAGTTGGAGGGTCTTCTAACTTTAAATATTTAGCTTCTGGTAACTCTGTATGTAGCTTCCCGATAAATTCTGGTTCGAGGTGGACTCCGGTTTGCTCAGGCAAATCCTGAATGACCATAGGTATTTGAGTTACTTCCTGTGCTGCTTCGTAGTAGTTGAATGTCGATGCCGAATTTGGCTTTGCCATTTTTGCCGGGGCTGCCATCACCGCAGTTGCTCCTGCTGATTGCGCATCTCGAACTCGGGAAGCTAGCGAACGTCCGCTTTCCGCGCTAACCCCTACGGTCACTGTCAGGTCATCGTTCGCAGCTTTTATCACTGCATCGATGATAGGCCCTCGCTCAGAGTCGGCGAGGCGTTGCGCTTCACCCATCACCCCAAGAGTGACTACACCCGTGCATTTTGCAGTACGAGCGCCAGCAACCAAACGTGCAAAAGAGGTTGTATCAACATCTCCGTTTTGGTCAAATGGTGTGGGTAGCATGAAGTGAATGCCGTGAAAATCTCGTTCCGCTGCCAATTTAATTCCTTTACGTTCGGGTCTTACCTAAGTGCGTCAGCGTCCAGTATCTTGTTCTTGGTCTGGCGCGACTTTATTTTAGTATTACCATTAGTATCAATGGCACCAACTTGTCTTTCTAGAGTGCTAAGATCTGTTGGTAGTGCTGACTGTATATAAATTCCGCTACTGTCGTTGTAATAATCAGTGCTCAAGGTGAACTAGGCAAACGATTACGTGAGTAATGTGAATCTGCTTATTACCGAATTCGCAGGTTTTCTTGCATTACAGCAGTTTAGAGAAAATATTACGTAAAAAGAGGTAATCAGCGGTGACTAACGGAAGACTTGATACGAAGAACTGGATCCCGAATCTAGGTAGCGTTGGGGTTTTGAAGATTGACGGACCTGAGGTTGCCAATTTTGAAGATCAGGTAAAACTGTTCCAGGCTGGTGAAAAAGATGAAGTTGAGTTTTTGCGATTTCGACTTCGTCAAGGTGTGTATGGGCAACGACAACCTGACACTCAGATGATTCGAGTAAAAATTCCTTTCGGCGGACTTACTGCTGATCAGATGGATATTCTGGGTGAAGCGGCCGCTAAATATGCTCCACTCAAAAAGGGTCATATCACCACTCGGGAGAATGTTCAGTATCATCACGTTCCTCTTGGCGAGACCACTGATCTTCTCCGCATGCTTGGAGACGCTGGACTGTCGACCCGAGAAGCCTGTGGGAACACCGTGCGCAATGTTGTGGCCGCTCCCTCAGCTGGAGTCTCTAAAGACGAGGCTTTTGACGTCACACCCTATGCCGCCGCTTATGCTCGTTATTTCCTTCGGCACCCAACCACTCAAAATATGCCACGCAAGTCGAAGACCGCATTCTCTGGTTCGGAAAAAGATGAAGCCATGGTGTTGATGCATGACGTGGGAATGGTTGCGCGTGTACAGAATGGAAGACGGGGATTCAAGATCGTACTTGGTGGTGGACTTTCTACAAGCCCTATGATGGCACAGACTTTGAGAGAGTTTGTTCCGGTAGAGGATTTCATCAAGCACTGTGAAGCCGCTTTGAGAGTCTTTAACCGTCAAGATGAAGAGCGAAAGAGCATAGCGAAGGCTCGGATTAAGTTCACCATTGCGCGTTTGGGGATCGATAAATTTCGTCAGATGGTCGACGATGAGTTGAAACTTGATTGGGCTAAAAAAGAAATTGATATTGAGTCTTTGATGTTTGTGGATGATGAAGAAGCGGACGCACCTTCTGTTACCTCCGGTGGAACTACGGAACCGGGTGACGATGTTGCTTTTGACGATTGGAAGAGAACTAACGTTGTCGCACAACGACAAGACGGGTTCAGTATGGTGTACGTTAGGGTTGAACGTGGTGATGTGTACGCTAACCAATGGTCTCAGCTGGCTGATGTTGCTCGAAAGTTTGCTGCGGGGCGTGCAAGGCTTGATCAGCAGCAGAATTTGGTTTATCGATGGGTGCGCACGGAGTCTCTTTACGATGTATATACAGCGCTCGGATTAATCGGTTTTAGTGTAGCTGGGCGCGAGACGATTCGAGATGTTGTGACCTGCCCAGGCACTGACTCATGTAAATTGGGGATCACTTCTTCGATGGGTCTGAACAAAGCTCTTGGTGAAGCTCTTGATGAAATGGGAGAGGTAGACCCGCTGGTAGAAAACATGCATATAAAAGCGAGCGGATGTCCGAATTCGTGCGGGCAGCACCATATAGCAAGTATTGGCTTTCATGGCGCCGTTATGAAAGGACCTGGTGGTCAGGTTCCGGCTTATGAGTTATTTCTTGGCGGCAGGTCCACTGAAGAGGGTGGTACCAAAGTTGGTGAGCGTGTGAAGGCTCGAATTCCAGCTAAACGCGCACCAGAAGCGCTCAAATCAGTCCTTAATACTTATATTGCGAATCGGAATGATGGTGAAGAGTTTTCTAACTTTATTGAACGATTTGGTGTTGATGTTTTCGAAGAAGAGTTTGTCAAACTCAAGGCTGAGGTAGGACCTCTCGACCGAGATAACATTCAAACATATATGGATTGGGGTAAAACGGTGGTATATAAACTTGAACGTGGTGAAGGGGAGTGTGCGGTTTAGGGGCGTTTTACTAATTAGAAAAATACGGGTGATGGCGGAAGAGCCATCACCCGTATTTTTTATTATTTATGTTGTTGAATTATTTTTTCGTTTATTAGCAAAGGATTCATTTTAGGCGTTTGCTCCCGGTTCTGATGAATCATAATCATATTCGTAATTCAACTTGATGAATTCTTGTTGATCATCAGGCACTTGGTCTTCAGGGAAAATTGCGTTTACTGGACAGACAGGTTCACAAGCTGCGCAATCAATGCATTCATCGGGACTGATGAATAATTGAGTGTCGCCAGGTTTAGAGTAAATACAATCGACGGGGCATACGTCCACACACGCACCGTCCATTAGGTCGACACAGTCCTTGGCGATGATGTAGGTCATCCGATGCGGCTCCTGTTTGTGATGAGATTCGACTCTTGCATAATCGTCTTTAGTGGAAAATGCACGGGGGATTATACGTTTTTAAAACCCGACATGAATAGCCTGTTGTGACCATATTTGCAGGGGAAATGACAAACCAATATTAGCAAGAAAGGGGTTCTGAAGATTTAATGACCGCCGCAGGCACATCCACCGCCGCCGCCGCCGCAACCACCTCCGCTACTTCCGCAGCCACCGCCTCCACAGCCACATCCCGAGGAGAAGTTTGGATTGGAAATTACGAATCCGGACCGCTCGAAACCTTCAACGTAGTCTATGCTAGATCCATCTAGCATTGGGGCGCTCTGATCATCGACAAGCGCCTTAACGACACCCTCAACAACTTTGTCAGATTCGGACGGGCTTTCTTCCAGCCCGAACACGTATTCGATGCCACCGTGATCGTCTGTCGTAACCGCAATTCGCAGGTACTGACCTTCAGCGTCCTGCTCTTTGAGAACTTCGAGCAACTTTGTTGTTGCTGCCTCAGTGAATTCTACAACGGTCGTGGAACTGACCATTACGTACTCCTGATTGACCTTTGAAAATATGTAAATGACTTGTTATTAAACACTGTACCTGTATTGATGGCAAAAAGTACAGATTACTGATTTGTAAGTAATGTTTGATCTAAAAGCGTTTAAAACATCAATAAGAACTCCCAAATAGCAGATTGCGGCGGTATGATTGATTGGTGTGATAGGAATTCGGCGGTACGTACTTTGGTATTTACATTGCGACGCCGGAAATGGGTCCGACTTTCCTGTCAAGAACCTCACTGAATGTGGATGCCTCAAGTTAACTGTAACTCGAAGAATGTTAATTAGAAATTGGACTAACTGCGCATGGACGAACTTGACGGAAAGATTATTGGTCTCCTTGAGCGGGATGGGCGCGCTTCTAATGCTCGTATTGCTCGTGATGTTGGTGTCAGCGAAGGTACTGTTCGTCGAAGACTCAAACGGCTTATCAATGAGCAGATCATTAACGTCATAGCGTTACCTGATCCTCGCAAACTAGGGTACAACTCTGAGGCCCTGATCGGTGTACAAGTTGACCCAGACAAAATTGATGCAGTAGCTGCCAAAATATCGAACTTAGAACATACTCGTTGGGTAACAGCGACGACAGGCACTTACGATGTATTTGCGTGGGCTACATTGCAGGATGCCGAATCTTTGGGAAGATTTCTTCGTGACGAAGTAGGTGCTATCGATGGTGTCCGTCGAACCGAAACGTTCGTAGCTCTCCAGGTTATGAAGCGTGAGTTCGGAATCCCTGACTAGAGATATATGGTTTGGGAAAATGAGGCTACTTTTTAGTAGCGCTGCTCGTTTTACTCAATCTGAACTCTTTAGAAGAGGAAATATAATCAAGTGTCACTGACGTTTCACTTCCCGGTATTCTGGTTGTGCATCTGTCAGTAGCCTTTACTGGAAAGGTCTTAGTGACATTTTTTGGAGAGAACCATGCAACAAACCGTTATTTCAACCCGTTCTACTAAAACGTTTTTCTTATCAACTTCGCCCGGGCCGTCGTTGTTCGAATGTCTCGTACCGAATGCTAATGTGTGGTACAAGACCGTTGCCGTGATTACTGCAATTCTGCTGGTATCGCTATTGGCTCAGGCGCGTTTTTTCTTGCCTGATAACCCTGTGCCGATCACATTACAGGGTTTTGGAGTTTTGATGATGGGTTCGGTACTCGGTTTAAGATTGGGGTTATTGTCTGCAATTGGCTATTACCTTGTCGGTATGGCGGGGCTTCCAGTCTTTGCTAAAGGCGGTGCGGGCTGGGATTATGTTGTTCATGGAGTCACTGGTGGATATTTACTCGGTTTTATATTAGCGGTGAGCGTTATAGGGTATTTATCGCAGCGAGGCTGGAATCGAGGTCGTAGCTTGTGGCCCATGATGATCGGTTCTTTACTTATTTACGCTCCGGCATTAATTTGGCTTTCGGTGTTTGATTTTTCATGGCCGGCGGAGGGAAAGTTATTGGCAAGTGCTTTCTATCCATTTATTCCCGGTGATCTTTTGAAGCTTGTGTCTGCAGCCGCATTGACTGGTGGATTGTGGCACCTCGTAGATCGTAAGAAATAAATCCGGTTTTCAGCTTAATCAACAAACAGAGCGAACAGGAAAAATTCCCGTGTACAAGGACATGAATTGTGGAGAGGTCGGGGAGTCTGCAATTGGCTCGACAATAACTGTTGCAGGGTGGGTTCATCGGCGCCGTGATCACGGCAATTTGATATTCATCGACTTACGCGATCGCAGTGGATTATTACAGGTTGTGTTCAATCCTGAGAATTCTGAGGATGCTCACGAAATTGCAGGAACTTTGCGGTCTGAATGGGTTGTACAGATAAAAGGGCGAGTTATTTCACGTTTACCTGGAGCCGAAAATCCAGATCTGCCGACCGGTCTGCTTGAATTGGTGGCTACCGACCTCACCGTTCTCAATCCGTCATTGACACCACCGTTTGAAGTTTCTGAAAATACCGATGTCGATGACAACACCCGTTTAAAATACCGATTTATCGACCTTCGCCGACCGCGGATGCAAGATTTGCTGCGGCTACGTCACAAGGTGACTCATATGATGTGGGATTTTTTGACCGAGAAAAACTTCATCCAAGTTGAGACTCCAATACTCCTTAAGAGCACTCCTGAGGGGGCTAGAGACTATGTAGTTCCAAGTCGTATTCACCCTGGGAATTTTTATGCGCTTCCTCAATCCCCTCAACAGTTAAAACAGCTTCTTATGGTTTCAGGAATTGAGCGATATTTTCAAATTGCTCGTTGCTTCCGGGATGAAGATTTACGTGCTGATCGCCAGCCAGAGCATACGCAACTCGACTTTGAGATGTCATTTGTTCATCAAAATGATGTGATGGATATCGTTGAAGATCTTTACACCAAAATTGTTAATGAGATCGTTCCTCATGGCACTATATCGACCCCTTTCGCTAAGCTCACCTATGCTGAAGCTATAGAGCGGTTCGGTACAGATAAGCCGGACCTTCGATTCGGTATGGAACTTACGACCATTACTCAGATCGCTTCTAGATCAGGTGCTCGGGTGTTTGAGGCAACAGAATCATCTGGGGGTGTAGTCCGTGGGTTTGTTGCATCCGGTTGCAGTAGTTATGGTCGTCGCCAGACTGACGGTCTCACTGATTTTGCTAAATCGAGTGGTGCACAAGGGTTGGTTTTCATAGCTTTGGATGAAAATGCCGAATCGATCGAAGTGCTTGAGGAACACCACATTAGGTCTCCACTTAAGAAATTCTTATCCGTTGATGCAGTTAAGGATATTGCTATCAAAATGAAAGCGGCACCTGGCGATCTATTGCTTATCGTTGCTGGAACAGAAAAGTTGGTAAACACGGTTC
>ERZ651768.522-NODE-522-length-29091-cov-9.746777_pt1 | contig 29091 bp, 22 predicted proteins | sample MGYA00514754_ERZ651768 | MGnify/ENA metagenome assembly ERZ651768
TACAACAACGACCACGACAACTCCGCCGAGCAGGGTGTCGGCAAGGACAACCACTACGTCGAGACTTCCGAGGGACGACTGCTCGACACGAAGGGTGTTCGTGGCCGTTATGTTCGCCTTTACAGCGGCGGCAACAATGCAAGCGACCTGAACCACTATATCGAGGTGGAAGTGTACGGCAAATAGGCTGCTCGCGTTCCCACTGTTTCAATTCGCCTGTCGTGCGGTGCCACCGGTGATGCCCGCCAAGTAGCTTGTGTGGGGTCGCGGGGTTGCTGTGAGTTCAGTCAATCCAATGAGTCGCCCTATATTCATTGTAATCATTCTGCTCATCGCGGTGGTGGGGGCGGTGTTTCGCCTTCAGGACCTGGCGGAGCGTCCTATGCACGGCGACGAGGCGGTGAATGCGGTCAAGCTCGGTGAAACGATCGAGGGCAGGGGCTACGAGTACGATCCGCACGAATACCATGGCCCAATACTCAACTACCTGACGCTCATTCCGGCTTGGCTTGGTGGCGTCGGAAATTTTGTGGAGTTGCAGGAACCCATCCTCCGTGTTGTGCCGGTCGTTTTTGGGACGCTGCTCGTTTTGATTTTGCTGCCTATCGGGGATGGCTTGGGGCGGTTGGCGTCCGTCTTTGTGGCACTGTTCACGGCCGTGTCGCCGGCCATGGTTTTTTACAGCCGATATTTCATCCATGAGATGCTTCTGGTCTGTTTCACTGCAGGCGCGATTGTCTGCGGCTACCGTTACCTGAAAAGCCCCGGGATATTGTGGGCCTCACTGCTCGGGGTGTGTCTTGGGTTGATGCACGCCACAAAGGAAACCTTCGTTATCGCCCTTGGCGCGATGGGTGCCGCGTTGTGTGTGATGCTTTGTGCCCGTTGGCGAGTTGGGCAGTGGATCAACGACATCAAACAAGTCAGGCCGGCGCATTGCGCTGTGATGCTGCTTGCAGCGGCGGCGGTTTCCGTGACGTTTTTTTCCTCGTTTTTCAGCAACGCAAAAGGAGTGGAGGATTCTGTTCTCACATACACGACGTATCTTGACCGGGCGGGCCAGACAGGCCTGCACGAGCATCCATGGCATTACTATCTTGGGCTGCTTGGCTACTACCAGTTTGCTGACGGCCCGGTATTCAGTGAGTTGATTGTTCTTCTGCTGGCGTTGGTCGGGTTGGTGTTTACGGTCAGGGGATCAGTGGAGGGAGCCAATGCTGGATTACTGCGTTTTGTTGCTCTTTACACGATTTTGATGACCGTGATTTACTCGTTGATCCCCTACAAGACGCCGTGGTGCCTGTTAAGTTTTTATCACGGGATCATTCTCCTGGCCGGTGTGGGGGTTGCTTGTCTGTTCCGTTTTAAATCGATTTTTTTCAGGTTGGCGCTTGGCGCAGTGCTGCTCGTTGGCACTTCGCATCTGGTGTGGCAATCCAATGCCGCCAATGGGAGGTTTAATGCCGATAGCCGGAATCCATATGTGTATGCCCACACCGGGTCGGATATTTTCGAGATTGCCAATCGCATTAAGGAGATGGCGGGTGCTCATGAGGCGGGCTTGGCCACGCCGATTCAAATCTATTGCCCGGGCAATGACTACTGGCCTTTGCCGTGGTATCTGCGCGGACATCGGGTGGAGTACACCAACACAGTGAACGAGGCATCCCAATCGGCCCCGGTCATACTGATCCAGCCGCCGTTGGAGGAGGCGCTCATGAGGAAGTTGTACGAGCTGCCACTGCCCGGCCAAAAAGAACTCTACATGCACCTGTTTGACGAAAGTGGCAGGGAGACCAAAATGGAGTTGCGGCCCGGGGTGGAGATTCTCGGGTTTGTGGCCAAGTCCCTTTGGGATCGCCATGAGCGTGCCAGCGCGGAAGCGGAGTCAACGACCGAAGGTCTGCAGCAATGAAGCCACAAGGGGAACAGGTCGTTGATTGTGGGTCGAGAACGATTCAAGATTCCCATCATTTTGCCCACGAAGCGATGGCGACAGTTTTCGAAATTTACATCACCGATGATGATGAAACATATGCAAGGCAAGGTGCTCAAGCTGCCTTTGCTGAGGTGGATCGTTTGGAATTGGAGATGAGTCGGTTTATTTCAAACAGTGATATTTCACGACTCAACGATGCTGTTTCTGGGGAAACCGTTGACTTGGGGATGGACGTTTTTGAGTGTCTGAGTCGAGCGCGGGATATGTATGACAAAACCAACGGTGCATTTGATATCAGCGTTGGGGCTCTTTATTCCTGCTGGCTTAACGATGATAGAACTCTTCGGCAGCCAAGCGATGAGGAGTTGGCTCGCGCTTGCGAACTAACGGGATTGGATCATTTGAAACTGAGCGATGAGGACTTCAGCGCAGAGGTCTTGACCGAGGGAGTGCAGTTCGACTTAGGCGGCATCGGTAAAGGATATGCAGCAGAGAAAATGGCTGAAATTCTGCGGGAGTGGAGCCTTGGGCAAGCGCTGGTTTTGGCTGGTGCAAGCTCGGTATTGTCGGTCTCTGTGCCGGAGGGTATGACTGGCTGGCCCATAAAGCTTAGACACCCGGGCAATCGCGAGGATGTCTTGGCTCGGTTCGAACTTACAGAGGGTGCGATAAGTGGCTCAGGCAAACAAAAGGGGCAGCATATTATTGACGCTAGATCGGTCGAAGGTGTGCCTGTCGAGGGGCGGCTTGCCGCCTGGGCGATGGCGCCTGATGCAGTCGCTGCGGACGCTTTGTCAACGGCCTTTATGATGCTCTCGGCTGAAGAAATCGATCATTATTGCTTGGCGAACCCGGGAACTGCGGCGATAATTCTCCCTCACGAGGGCAGCGAGAAATTCTCAAGGCAGGTGATCCAATCATTTGGCCAAAGGCTGGGGTTTGAACTCTCCACTTAGGACTATTCGAAAAAAAATGAACAACCAAATCGATAGACGGAAATTTATGAGATCATCAGCCGCGGCTGGTGCGGGCCTGATGCTGGCGAACAATGCGCTTGGCCAAGCTGGTGGAAAAAAGGAGATTAATATTGCGTTGCTCGGTGCCGGTGCCCAAGGGCAGGTACTCATGAATGCAATCTTAAAACTGGGCAAAGACTCCGGGATTAAGTTTCGAGCCGTCTGCGACATATGGGAGCAGGGAAACCTTCGTCGTGTTTCCCGTATCTTGACTGCATACAAGCGTTATGGCCACAAGGGCACTGCTTACGTTGATTATCAGGAGTTGCTCGAGAAGGAGAAGGATTTGGATGCTGTATTGGTGGCCACTCCGGATTTCTGGCATGCCGAGCACACAATTGCCTGTTTGGATAAGGGTTATCATGTTTACTGCGAAAAAGAGATGTCAAACAGTCTGGAATCAGCCAAGAAAATGGTCTTGGCGGCTCGCAAGGCTGAAAAACTTCTCCAAATCGGTCATCAACGGCGCAGCAATCCTAGATACATTTATTGTAACGATAAAATCATCAAAGAGGCTAACCTATTGAACCGTATCACAAACATTTCCGGCCAATGGCATCGTAGTCGTGCGGCATGTGTGGATTTAGGTTGGCCAAAGGGCACAGATATACCCGCAGCAACGCTCAAGAAATTTGGTTTTGATGACATGCCGCAGTTCCGCAACTGGCGTTGGTACAAGGGCCTCGGGGGTGGCCCGATCGTCGACTTAGGTTCCCACCAAATCGATGTCTACAGTTGGTTTCTGGACAACGCACTACCTTCTTCTGTGATGGCCAGTGGTGGTGTGGATTACTGGAAGGAACACGAATGGTATGACAACGCCATTGCGATATTCGAATTCCCAACAAAGAAAGGCGTCGTTCGCGCTACCTATGAAACCCTGACCACCAATAGCAGTAACGGTTATTACGAACTGTTCATGGGGGATGAGGGGACACTGCTGATCTCAGAAACTTCCGGCCGTGGGGAGCTATACCGTGAAAGTTGGGTAGAAGAATCCAAGTGGGATCCTTCAGTCCAAAAAGGTCTAATTACATTAGAGAAGGCGAGTGCGAAACCCGAGGTCAAAGCGGATGACGATACTGTTGACGTTCGTGAGTCTGCGACACCGGCCCTTTATCGCATGCCTGTTACATTAAATGTGCCTTATCACCAACCGCACTTGGTGAACTTCTTTGAGTCGATTCGTGGAAACCAAACACTGAACTGCCCGGGTGAGATCGGTTTCGAAACAGCTGTCATGGTTTTGAAAGTTAATGAAGCCATTGCCGCTGGCCGCAAGATCGAGTTGAAGCCGGAAGATTTTCATGTTTGACGGCCTGAACGAGCAGCCCAAGCCCCCCGTCAACCATACCGCGACCTTTGAATATTCGTTCCATTCGGATACTGGTTTTCTGGATACTGCTTGCCGGGGTGTTGGTATCCTCGCGTGCGGCTGAAGAGGGTAAGGGCCTCGGGGATGGCCATGACGGAAATCGTGCTGCAATTACCCATCTGATTTCTCTCTACGACGAAAAAGGCATCGCGATCAAGGCGACGGACAGGCAGCCCAAGCCGATCTCCATGCTTAAAACCTGTGGCGAATGCCACAACTACAATGAGATCGCGGCCGGCTGGCATTTTCACTCGGGCGGCACCAACCCGCCCGCTGGTCGGAACGGGGAACCGTGGGTGTTGACCGACTCGGTGACACGGAGCCAGATCCCCATGTCCAACCGCAATTGGGAAGGCGCGTATACTCCCGAGCAGCTGGAACTCACCGCCTGGGAATTTCTTAAGCGCTTTAGTAGCCATTATCCCGGCGGTAACTATGGTGAAATGCAGCCGGCCGAGGACGACGACGAGGCCGACCCGGAGGAATTCCTTCGCTGGCCGATTTCCGGCAAATACGAGATCAACTGCCTCGCCTGCCACCACGCCGATCCCCGGCAGGACCAAAGCGGGGCCGCCCTGCAGGCGGCCCGCCAGAATTATCGCTGGGCGGCCACGGTGGCCAGCGGCCTGGCCACTGTGAAAGGAAACGCCGCCGAGCTGGATGAGTTCTACGATCCGGAAACCCAGTACGAGGTCCGGACGACCTACGACAAAAGCCGGTTCGACGCCAACAACAAGGTGTTTCTCGATATCGTGCGCAAACCGCCGTCCAGCCGGTGCTACTACTGTCATTCCACGCAGGACACAGCCCCACCCGGCAAAAAGGAATGGGTTCACAACGAGGACATTCACCTTGCCTCCGGGATGACTTGCGCCGATTGCCACCGCAACGGGGTGGACCACATGATCTCCCGGGGCGACATTGAGTCGTTGGACGATGCCGGAGGGGACTCGGCATATTCAAAGGCGTTCGAGCCGGCTGCTGTGGCGGCGCTTTCCTGCCGGGGCTGTCACCTCGGCGACCCGGGTTCCGACGACCCTGGCGCCCGGCTTGGCGGGCATCTGGGCGCCCCCATACCGGCGCACAACGGTTTGCCTCCGGTTCATCTCGAGAAACTTTCCTGCACCTCCTGCCACTCCGGGGCATTCCCCGGGCCAAGAACCGGTAGTGTTCGCACATCGAGAATTCACAAGCTCGGGCTGCACGGTCGGCATACGGTTAATAAAAATCTGCCCCACGTGTTCACTCCTGTCTTTGCACGGATGGACAACGGCAAAATCGGCCCGCACAACCTGTTTTGGCCGGCCTTCTGGGGAACCCTTGCCAAGGAGAAGGTCTCACCGATATCACCGAAGCTCGTCAAGGAGCTCGCCCCGGACGAATTGGGGCTTGAACAGGAAAATGTCGAGCGGATCAACGGCTGGAAACCGCTGACCGAGGATCAAATCGCCGGAGTGCTCAAGCAGATTGAAGCATCTGCAGAGGCACCGGGGGAAGACCAAGTTAGGCCTAAACCGGTTTACGTGGCTGGCGGTCGTATGTACGAACTAAGCAACGGTGTTGTTGAGTCGGGGAAACATCCGGCGGCGGAACCGTACAAATGGCCGGTAGCCCATGATGTCCGGCCCGCTGCACAGTCGCTTGGTGCGAATGGCCGCTGCGCCGACTGTCACGATGAAAAATCGCCCTTCATCTTTGGCCAGGTCGAGATCGATTCCCCGGTGAACTCGAAGGGCGACTCCCCCGAAACGAACCGGGAAATGGTGTCATTCGAGGGACTGAACAGTGGGTATTACCAGATGTTCGCCTTCACATTCCTGTTCCGACCCTGGTTGAAGGTGGTTGTGATCCTCTCCTGTATTCTGCTAGGCACGGTGTTGCTGCTGTTTGCCCTGAAGGGATTGGACCACATCGTGAAGGTGCTCGGAAATAAGGAGTGAACAGTTGGAAAAGAGATGCAAGAGAAACTGAGAACTGACCACTGACAACTTGAAACTCCAGATTATGTTTCAAACCATTTCATGGGTAAGCCTTGGCCTCGTTCTTGCGGGGATTATAGGGCATTGCCTGCTGTCACCCCGTCAGCGCTTAGCCAAGGGGAAGGCGGCGAAGGGGAACGGCCGTTCCTGGTGGTGTTGCTGCAGCGGGGATCTTTCCACCTTGGCCAAGCTCAGGCGCCTGGCCTGTTTGCTGGCGGCGGGTAGCCTGGTGATGTTGTTTGTCACCGGCTTTGCCGGACGCCTGCTGTTTGGCGAACAGATCACCGGCTACACCCTTATGCTTCATGTCGGCTTGGCACCGGTTTTCATAGTTTGCACCGGTTTTATCTTGGTCGCCTGGGGCCATCAATGCTGCTTGAACGAGGTCGACTGGCAGGGACTAACAAGCCTGATGCGCCTGGAAAAAACAGACTCGGGAGACACAGCCGACCTGGGCTGGAAACTGACCTTCTGGCTGTCGATGTTCCTCGTGGTGCCGGTCAGCCTGTCAATGGTGCTGGGAATGTTCCAGATCTTCGGCACTCACGGACAGGAGTTGCTCATCAGCCTGCACCAATACACCAGCCTTGCGTTGACACTGGTGGCCATGATCCACGTGCACCTCATCATTCGTCGCCAGTGCAAATAGGGCTGCCTTGGGAGTGTTTATTTTTGAGATTTCAGAAATGCCGTGCTTGGCCAAGCGCATGGACAAAAAAACCGACTGCGTTTAGGCAGCCGGTCTTGGTTTGAAGCCATTGGTTTGGCGTAAAACTTGGACTACACTTTTTCCGGGACGAGGTATGGGGCGCGGTAGGTGTCCTTGACGTAGGCGTTGGCCTTCTCGGCGTGTGCGCCCACGAAGCGTTCCTTGTCGTTGCTGTATGTCAGCCATGGACTCATGATTGGCTTGTCCCGCTTCAAATCCACCTCGTTGGCTTGGAGGTGCCTGAGCATTTGGTTCAGCGTCTCGACGCCTTCCTCCGAGTGGCCGTTAACCTGCTCGCGGATTTCCTCGACTGTTGAGCCTTGCCCGACGCGATGGGCGACGTTGGCCTGGTGAATCATCACGGCACCGAGATGGCCGTCTAGGATGTCGGCGTTGAGTTCGCTGGATTTGCGCGAGCGCACGGCCTGCAGGAAGTTGGGTACGTGGTTGCGGCCGCCGTCGCCCTTGAACTGCCGGATCTTCTTGCCTTCGTTGTCGAAGGAGAAGCCGCCGCCGCGGGTGACATTGTAAAAGCCGTTTTCGCACTTGACGATGTTGGTGAATTTGACTCCCTTGCCGAACCGCTTGTAAACGGAGACGCCTCGTCGGCTGCGGTTGTCCTTGTCGTGCGGCAGGTCGCGGATTTCGAGCACGAGCGGAACCTTGTAGTCGTACAATGCAAAGTGGGCGTTCGGGGTTTCGCCGTCGTCATCCCACGCAAAGCGGCCGCCGACGCTCATGATACGCTTTGGAACATCGGTCATGCCGAGGAGATGGCGGATGTCGTCCGAGTTGTGCGGCGCGATGTTGCCCATGTCGCCGTTGCCGTAGGCCCAGATCCAGTGCCAGTCGTAGTGTAACCTCTTTCGCATCAGTGGGCCTTTCGGGCCGGGGCCGCACCACAGGTCGTAATCGATGCCGGCAGGGATCGGGGTGGGGGCGGTCACCTTGCCGATCGGCTCGCGGTGGCGGTACCACAATGAGTGAATCCACTGGACCGCGCCGAGCGTGCCCTTGCGGATATCCTCTGCGGCATGGATGAGCGCCGGGTCGGAACGCTGCTGCGTGCCGGCCTGCACGATCCGGTTGTACTTGCGGGCGGCCTCGATTGATTTGCGTCCCTCCCAGATGCAGTGGCTGACCGGTTTCTCTACGTAAACATCCTTTCCAGCCTGGCAGGCCATCACGGTGAGAAGTGCGTGCCAGTGATTAGGGGTTGCTATTACGACGGCGTCCACGTCCGGCCGATCCAGGATATGACGAAAATCCTGATGTTGCCTGTAGCGCGTATCAACGTTGGCGCCCTGCTTGGCCAGCGTGTTTTTGAGCTGGTTCTCGGCGCTGTTCATGTGGGCCTTGTCGGCGTCGCTGATGGCCACGATCCGAACGCCCGGCTTGGAGGCGAAATCGCGCAGGTGACTTGTCCCCTTGCCGCCGCATCCGATGATTGCCACCCGGACATCCGAGTTGGCGCCCAGCACGCGGTGGGTTGGCAGGGCCAGCGCGGCGCCCGCGGCCAGGGATCGTTCCACAAAACTGCGGCGGGTGATTTTATTCTGAGTCATGATCTATCTGTTGTTTTCTTGATTGGTTTAAACTGTGCGTCCGAACGGAGATACTACTTGTCTTTATTCAAAAAACAACCCATTTGTGCCGGCCTGACTTCCGTGGTGCAGCGTTATCGCGGGCAGTATGTTGACGAGGCATTGCGTGAGTCAACCGGTTAGTTGAGGCTCATTATTGTCTTGCCTGTGAAAAGGCAGGATGGATAGAGTTTCCGGGATTCAGCAGTTTTTGAAGTCATTACAACAAATATGAAACGTCGTTCTTTTCTACTCAAGTCGGCTACTACTGCCTTTGGTTTTCAGGTCGTGTCCAGTCATGTACTGCGCGCAGCCGAGGGGCAGAACACACCCAACAACAAGATACGCATCGCCGCCATCGGATGTGGTGGGCGTGGAGGAGCAGATCTTGGCGCAATGGCCGGTGAGGATATCGTGGCGTTGTGCGATGTGGATGACCGTAATGCCGCTCACTCGTTCAAGAAATTCCCGAAGGCAAAGCGATTCAAGGATTTCCGGAAAATGTACGATGCCATGGAGGGCCAGATTGATGCCGTGCTGGTCGCGACCCCGGACCACACGCATGCGGTTGCCATCATGGGTGCAATTGGACGCGGCAAGCATGTGTATTCGGAAAAGCCTCTGGCTCACTCGGTCGCCGAGGTGCGCACGCTGCGAAAGGCGGCCCTGGACAAAAAGGTGATCACCCAGGTCGGCAATCAGGGACATTCCTCGGATCACATCCGATTCTTTTGTGAACTGGTCTGGGCGGGGGCGATCGGGAAGGTCTCCGAGGTGCATGCGGGTTGCGATGCCTTCAAGAATGTCTATTGTCAGATTGGCAAGCAACATGCGCTGCAAACCGAGGAGCACGAGGTGCCGAAGGGATTGGACTGGGACTTGTGGCTTGGCCCCGCCGCCGAGCGTGCCTATCACCCGGCTTATTTGCCGTTCAACTGGCGCGGTTATTCCGCCTTCGGCAGCGGCTGCATTGGCGACTGGATTTGTCATGTACTCGACCCGTCCTACTGGGCGCTGGATCTTGGAATGCCGACGGCGATCACCGCTGACACGAAAGGTTATGACCCGATAAAGCACAAAGAGTTTTATCCCAAGGGCACGAAGATCACCTTCGAGTTCCCAGCCAAGGGCGAGCGTGGTCCGGTGAAGGTCGTATGGTACGACGGCGATTATTCCATCCCGCGACCCGACGAACTGAAGATCGAGAACCGCAAAGTGGTTGGGACCGGCGCAGTCGTGATCGGCAACAAGGGTAAGATCATGCATGGCTCACACGGGGCAGGGGGCTGCCGGATCATACCCGAGGCGAAGATGAAAGAGTTCGGTAGGCCGGATCAGAAGATTCCGCGTGTGCGGGGCGGTCACCAAAAGGATTGGCTTGAGGCCGTGCGGAACAATCAGCCAGCCGGTTCGCCGTTCGAGTATGGTGGGGCGCTCAGCGAGATCGGGCTGCTTGGCATGATTGCCATTCAGCGCACCTGGGGTGAAGACTCCGCCGGTCGGACCGGTATCCGACTGGAGTGGGATGCCAAGGCGATGAGATTCACCAACGACGAAGAGGCGAACAAACTGGTCAATCCGCCGTACCGCGCTGGCTGGAAGCTGTAACGCGGTTGCCAAGCGATTGGCTGTTTTTTAATGGTTCATTGAAAAACCCGGCACAGCGACTTGGCTGGCCGGGTGTTTCCCGAGAGTTTATAGGGCGGAATATCCGTTACAGCGTGTAGCCGTTCAGGTAGTCGCGCTTGACGTACTGTGCCGCCTCCGGGGTATTGGGCGACTTCATGTTCGGGCCGTCCCATTCCATCTTCTTTTTGCCGACCCGTAGGGCGATGCAGCCGAGCAGGATGATCTCGGTCAGGTAGGCTGCGTTGTCAAAGTTTGAGTACGCAGCGCGGCCGCCGTTCATCATGTCGAACCATTCCTGATTGTGCCCGGGGGATTTCCAGAAATCATCCGCAATCGCCTGGTCTGCCCCGTGCTTTCCGCTGTCCTTGAATTTTTTCTCATCATTCAAGGAGATATAGTAACGGGAACCGTAGTCGTCCGGTGTGAAAATTTGGCCCTTGGAGCCAATCAGCAAACACCCGCTACCTCGTATGTTACCGAAGGTGCTGTTGATTTTTGAGGCGATGTCCCCGTGTGGCTGGTTTTGTTTGCCATCCTTCTTGCCGTCGTACCACCAGAATTTTAACGGAACCATTCCGTCACGGGCGGGGAATTCAAAACGAAGACGGGAGTTGAGCGGATAAGTCTCCTTGTTCATTGGGGAGAAATCTTCCGCCTCGACCACGTTTGGGTACCCCATCTTTAGTGCGCGGAAGGGCATATTGACAGTATGGCAGGCCATATCGCCCAGTGCCCCGGTGCCGTACGCCTGCCAGCCACGCCACTTAAATGTATGATAAACCCCTTTCTTGTAAGGGCGGTGCTCAGCCGGGCCCTGCCAGATATTCCAATCCAAGTGCTCCGGGATCGGATCCGCTCCCTTTGGACGGTCAATGCCTTGTGGCCAGATCGGGCGGTTCGACCATACGTGCAATTCTGTCACGTCCCCGATGATACCGGCCTGGATCACCTGCACGGCGCGGCGCAACCCACTTCCGGCGCTGCCCTGGTTCCCCATTTGCGTGGCCACCTTTTGCTCCTTAGCCACCCTGCGCATGACCCGCGCCTCATAGACCGACTGGGTAAGGGGCTTCTGGACGTAAACGTGTTTGCCCATCTTCATGGCTGTGACGCCGGCGACGGCGTGCATGTGGTCCGGTGTGGACACCGAGACGGCATCGATGGACTTGCCCATTTTGTCTAGCATCTTGCGGAAGTCTTGGAATGTGGCGGCCCCAGGATATTTTTCTCCACGAGCCCTGAGTGTATTCAGGTCCACGTCGCACAGTGCGACAATGTTGGCACCGCAACGTGCGTTGTTATCCGTGTCACTGCTTCCCTTGCCGCCGGCACCGATGGCGGCTACGTTGACTTTGCTGTTCAGGTTCTGGCCCCGGAGGATGAAGGGACCAAATGCTGTGGCGCCCAACGCTGCCGAGGAATGCGAAATAAATTTACGGCGTGTCAGCTCGTTCGATGGAGTTTTTGTCATTTTTAGTGTATCTTAGATAAATAGAAATACCGGAAAACATCACCATGATATCGCCGGAAGCAGTGAAGCTACCGGCTACCCACCAAAAAAAACAGAAAAAACTTGGGCCAAACGGAGCCTTATGCTCGCGTTTGCATCGGATGCCTGGACAAGTGCAAAAAAACCCCGCCAAGTGGCGGGGCTTTTGTAATTCGCTTGCGGCCAGCGGCTTATGCTGGGTAGTTGAGAGGCTGCACCTCCTGGCCGGTGCCTGTGGTGATTTTCCGGCTCTTCTCGTCAAACAACAGCGTGAGACTCATCCTCTCGGACATCTCAGCCAGCGAGATGACCACCTGGGCGCGCATTGAGAGGTTGATGTTGCCCTTGGTTTCGCCGCCGTTGCGGATGACCTTGAACCAGTCGGCGTGCTCGGCGAAGAAATCCGCCCCGCTTGGTTTGAGGCCGCTGAAGCTCTCGGGATCAATCTCGTCACCGAACGGCGTCTCCGGTTTCAGGTCCACCTTGTCGCCGCCGAAGTAGAGCGTACCGTGGTGGCCGCGCAGCATCTCTGGAAGTCCCTGCTGATTCACCGTGCTGCCGACGACCATCAGCGTGTAGCCGCTGGGGAAGTTGGCCAGCACCTGCGTGTTGTCCGGCACGTCGCGATCTTTGGTGATCTCTTTCGTGCCAAGGCAGGCGACGCGCTTCGGGAATTCCGGGTTACCGCTGGCGATCATCAGGGGGTGGATCTTGTGCGCAAGCAAATCGCCGAGGATGCCGCAGCAGTAGGGATTATATTTGCGCCACCGGAAGAAGTGGTCGGCGTTGAACGGGCGCTTGCCGGTTTTGCCGAGCCAGCGGCTCCAGTCGACACTCTTATCGGTCAACTTCGGATTGATGGTGTAGTTCCACTCGCCCTTGGGGCTGTTGCGGCAGTAGGAGGATTGCCCGAGAACGAGCGGGCCGATCATCCCGTCGCGGACCAGCTGCGCGGCCCGGTGCCATTTCTCCTCGATGCAGAACACCGCACCGATCTGCATCACGCGCTTGGTGCGTTTGCAGGTGTCGTACACATCGAATCCCTCGCTGAGGTAGCGGGTCATCGGTTTCTCGATCAGCACATGTTTGCCGGCGTTCATCGAGTCGATGGCAACCGGCGCGTGCCAGTGATCCACCGTGGCGATGATCACGGCGTCAATGTCCTTGCGCTCGAGCAGTCTCCGGTGGTCGTTGTAAACGTCGCCGGACTGGATGCCCATGAACTGCTGTGCGCGGTCGCGGTACTCGGAGAAAACGTCGCACGCGGCGGCCGCCTGGGCATTGTGCTTGGCGGCGTTGTTTTTTATCTGCTGAACATGGGTGTTAAACCCCTGGTTGCCCACACCGACGAAGCCGACATTGACGCGGTCGTTGGCCCCGAGCACCCGGCCGGTCGAGGGTGCCTGGCCCTGGCCATAAACCGGTGTCTTGATGATATTGCCCGATCCAGCCACGGCCGTGGTGGCGGCGGCAGCCTGCTTGATGAACCTGCGGCGGTTGCTGCCCGATGCGGATTTGTCTTGAAGTTGACTCACGATATTTTTCCTATTGTCTTTGCCAACTCTAGACCTCTTTCCCGGCGAGTCAAAGCCCGAGGTGAATTCGGGGGTAGTTTTTTTCGTCGTTTGCAGACGGCTAAATATGCTGGGTTATTCACGGGCCGGCACAAAACAGCTTTTAATCCGGCAAAAAAAAAGTGAGCCTCCCTCAACCTGTAATGAAGTACACGATCCTGAGTATGATGATGGCCTGGAACCTGATCCTGGCCGGACTGCCACTCCTTGCAGCAGAGGCGTCGGCCGGGCTTGAGGTCGCTGAGTTGAGCCGGTCGAAGCCGGTCGATTTTACCCGCGAGATTCTGCCGATCCTGCGTAAAAACTGCCTTGCCTGCCATAATACCCGGGACGCCGAAGGCGAACTGAACCTCGAGACGCCTGCGACCATCGCCAAGGGTGGCGAGAGCGGGGTGGCGGTTGTGCCGGGAAATGCCAGTAAAAGCCGGTTGATGGCGCACGTCCGACAGATCGAGAAACCGTTCATGCCACCCCGCCGAAACAAGGTCAGCGCCAAAAGGCTGACGCCGCACCAGCTTGGACTTATCAGGCTGTGGATCGACGAGGGCGCTACGGGCGAAGTGCCGCTGGTGTCGCAGGATTTGAAGTGGCGTCCGCTTCCTTTCGTCCTTAATGCGATTTACACCACCGCTATTTCGCCGGACGGCCAGTACGCTGCTTGTGGTCGAGGCAACCAGGTTTTTGTCTACCATCTGCCAACCCGACGGCTGGCCGCACGGCTGGCCGACTTCGCCTTGGCCAAGGGCAGTGTCGCCGCGGCCGCCGTGGCGCATCGCGACGTGGTTCAGTCGCTCTCATTCAGCCCCGATGGCCAAACCCTGGCCTCCGGCGGGTATCGCGTGGCCAAGCTTTGGCGTCGTGACCGGGCATCAGCCAATGAACTCCTCAACCTGCTCCCCCGTGGTGAGGCGGTCACGGCGATCGGTGTCGCGCTTGGCCAAGCGCGCTTGGTGGCTGCCGGCTCGGCAGGGGGCGTGCAGGCAATCGACCTTCAAAGCACCCTGCCGCTTTGGCACGATCAAGTTCAAGGCAAGGCCGCCGGGCAACTGGCCTTGTCGCCAAACGGCGAAAAAGTCGCCGTGCTGTTCGACGATGGCTGGGTGCGTACCTGGGAAACAGCGACCGGCGAGCGTGCCACCCGCGAGTCGTCGCCGCTGGCCGCGCGCGCTGTTGCCTGGTTGAACGACCGGCAACTCGTCTCGGCGCATCCCGATGGCGTGATCAGGACTTGGGCTGCGATCAACCCCGGTCGGGTCTTGAATGAATGGAAGACGGGGGGCGACATCACGGCACTGGCGGTATTGCCGGGCGGTGAAGCAGTGTTGGCCGGGCGCGCCGACAGCAAGGTGATCGTCCTTAATGTCAGCGACGGTAAGGTGCAAAAGGAGATCGACCACGGAGCGCCGATTTCCGGGTTGCGGGTTCGCGCCGACGGCAAGCAAATCGTGACGCTCGGCGGCCCGACGGCGAAACTTTGGGAAACGGACAAATGGGTGATGACCGCCCAGTTGCATGGCAATCCAATCGCAGCCGAGTCGGTGGCCCGCGCTGAGCAGGCGCTGGCGTTCGTGAAGGCCGAGGTCGTCCACCACAAGTCCAATGTCGAGAGCAAAGAGAAGGAACTCAAAAAGGACCAGGACGCCGCGAAAAAGGCAGCGGAGGCATTGACCAAGCACGAGAAAACCTTGATCGACAAAACGAAGGAAAAGACCGACGCGGAGGCTGGTCTGAAAAAACTGGCAGACGAAATTGCCGCGCTGCCGAACAACATCGAGGCCGCTAAAAAAACCAAGGCTGATGCTGACGGAGCATTGAAGACGGCGCAGTCACAGGTCAGTCAAGCCAAGGACACCTTGGCCAAGGCTACACAGGCCAGGGATCAGGTCGCCGCCGCCAAGTCCAAGTTGTCCGACGAGTTGATGGCGATCGGCTCAGCCGCTCAAAACGCCCGGCAGCTTGCGGCGGATGCCCGGGCCACGGCCAACAAGGCCAAGGGCGAAAAGACACTGACAACGCAGGCCGATGTCGCCGCCGCCTTGGCCAAGCGCAAGGCCGGCGAGTTCGAGTCCGCACTCGATCGGCACGCTCCAGCCAAGCAGCAATTGGCCATGGCCGAAGCAGGGCTCCAAGCTGCGACTCAGTCGCTCGCCGCTGCCGAGGCGAAAGTGAAGCCGGCGCAGACCGGTCTCGACGGCAAAGCCAAGGCCTTGGCCGAGCTCGAGGAACGCCAAAAGAAAGCGCCCGAGGAGAAGAAAAATCTCGATAAAAAAATCGCCGACGCCGGCAGTGCGATCGACAAAGCCGAGCGCGAGATAGACTTGGCAAAGTCAGAGGTCGGCTTCACCAGCAAGAACGTAAAGACGGCCGAGGCGAACCTGAAAAAAGCCAAGGTCGAGCAGACGGAGGCCGGCAAGCTGCCCGTTCGGCACGAAGCCGCGATCACCGAGGGCAAGGCGGTGGTGGCAGCCTGGATGCAGGATTGGATCCACGCCACGTACTCGGGCGACGGTTCACTGGTTTATACGCTGTCCGTCGACGGACGACTGCAGGCGTGGGCAAGCGAGGGCGGAGCACGTTCTCAGGACTACAACTCAGCCGCCCGCCCGTCTCGATTTGTTTGCGCGCTGCCTGGCAACCGCCTGGCCTTGGCTGGGGGTTCGCCTGAGATGGCGGTGCTAGTGGCAGAGCCGGGTTGGACGTTGGCGCGTTCAATCGGTGGTGGTGGCAGCGACTCGCCGTTCGAGGATCGCGTGATCGCGCTCGATTTCAGCCCCGACGGCAAATGGCTGGCCACCGGCGGTGGCTTCCCGTCACGCAGCGGCGAGATTTATATCTGGAACGTGGAGGACGGCTCCGAGGAATTGCGGATTCCAGGGGCGCACAGCGACACGGTATGCGCGCTGGCCTTTTCGCCGGACGGCAGCCAGTTGGCCTCCGGGGGCACTGACCGCTTCGCACGTATCTTTGAGACCAACCGGGGCAGGGAACTTCGCGCGCTGGAAGGGCACACCGGCCATGTGTTGGGAGTGAGTTGGCAGCGCAACGGCCGGGTACTGGCCAGTGTCGGTGCCGACAAGGCGGTGAAAATCTGGAACCTGCTCAATGGAGAGCAAAAAAAATCGTTCAGCGGATTCAACAAGGAAGTCACCTCTGTACACTTCCTCGGCATCGGGACACAGGCGGTCGTCTCTGCCGGCGATAATGTCGTCAAGGTGGTGAAGGAGGACGGTGGTGAAGTGCGGCGCCTGCCGGACACCGGCGCCTATATGCACACCAGCGACGTGACGCCGGACGGCAAACTGGCAGTCGGTGGCGGCTTCGACGGCATTCTCCGTGTCTGGGAACTCAAGACCGGGAAACTCCTCCACAAATTCACCCCGCCGGAAGAGTCAACCAAGGTGGTAGTGAAGGACTGACACACGCCTTTTTAGTGGTCAATGAAATCAACACTTGCCACGACGGGCGAAGGAGATACCTCAGTTTACACCGTAAGGATTTCCCTTTCCTTGTCGGCGAGATGTTCGTCGAGTTTTTTGATGAACTCGTCGGTCAGTTTTTGCACCTGCTTCTCGGCGGTCTTGATTTCGTCCTCGGAGACGCCGGCTTCCTTGGCTGATTTCTTTAGGCCCTCCTTGGCATCACGGCGGACGTGACGAATAGCCACTCGGCTGTCCTCGGTGATCTTCCTGGCCACCTTGACGAGTTCCTCGCGGCGTTCCTGGCTGAGTTCCGGCAGGACGAGGCGGATGACTTTGCCGTCGATGGCGGGGTTGAGTCCGAGGTTGGCGGCCTGGATGGCCTTGGCGATGGCCTCCACTGTGCTGGCATCCCAAGGCTGGATAAGGATCATTCGCGTCTCGGGTGCAGTGATGCCGGCCATGTCGCGCATCCGCATGCTTGACCCGTAGGCATCCACCATGAGGTTTTCCACCAATGCAGGGTTGGCTTTGCCGGTGCGGACTCCCTCGAATTCATGCAGCATAGCCATTTCGGACTTGGCCATCTTTTCCTCGGTTTCCTTGAGTACTTGGTCGATTGGCATGGCGGAAATCTAGCATACGGCCAAATGGCTTGGCCAGTTTTTCGTGCACTTGGCCAAGCACTTGGCCAAGTGGCGTTTAGAGATGCCAACCGGCGCGGTAGAGGTGCTGCATGTGTTCAGCGGCTTCCGGGTGGCCTGTGAGTTTCATTTTCCGATGCTCCCATTCAAGGGCCGAACCGGTGCGGTGAGCGATGTTGCCGAGCAGCACCACCTCGGCCAGCGGCCCGGCGTAGTCGAAGTTGCAGGTCGTGCTGCCGCCGGTCTTGATGGCGTGAATCCACTCCCGGTGATGGCCAAGCGAGCGGGAGATGCTGGGCTCGGGGCGTTCGTAACCACTGAAATCCTTTTCTGGCAGCAGCACGTGCTTGTCGTAGTCGGCGAGCAGCATGCCCTTGCTGCCGACGAACAGGCTGCCGTTGCCCCACTTGGGCAGGAGCCCCTCGGCAAAGTGTGGCGGGCGCTCATTGCCATGATACCAGCGCAGCTTGGTGGCGGGTTGTTTGCCGTGGGCACGATAGTGAAAATCAACCACCAGCGAGTACGGCGTGGCCTCAGCGTCGGGCTTGGGGCCCTTGACGATCTCGATCCGGCCTGGGTGCCGCAGGCCAAGCGCCCAGTGGCTCAGGTCGATGTGGTGGCAGCCCATGTCGGCGAGCGTGCCCCCAGCGAAGTCCCACCATTGGCGCCACTTGAACGGATGATGTGTCGGGTGATACGGAACGTGATAACGGGTCGGCCCCAGCCAGAGATCATAATTGAGGTTGGCTGGAACTTTGTGCTTCTCAGTTCCTCGTGAGCCGCCACCAAGGTTTCCGCCGACCCAGACATGCACTTCCCTCACCGTGCCGATGGCGTCCGCGCGCAGCAGTTCGACGACTCGCCGGTAATTGTCGCCGGCGTGAATCTGCGTACCCATTTGCGTGATGAGCTTTTTGCGCCGGGCCAGTTCGGTGACAGCGCGGCACTCGGACACTGTGCGTGTCAGTGGCTTTTCGCAATAAACGTGCAGTCCATGGTGCAGCCCGGTGGCGGTTGCGACGGCGTGGGTATGATCCGGCGTGCTGACGACGAGCGCATCGAGCTTTTCGCGCCCGATCATCCGTCGGAAATCTGCGTACCGGTGGGCACGCGGAAATCGGCCGGCTTCGTGGGAGAGGAAGTTGCTGTCCACGTCACACAGTGAGACGATGTTCTCACCGAGCACCCCATTGAGATTGGCTTTGGCCCGGTTGGCCACGCCGACGATGCCGATGTCGAGTTTCTCGTTGGCGGCATAGGTGCGGGCGCTGCCGGCGGTGAGGATGGTGAACGCGGTTTGCTGAACGAAACGACGGCGGGTGACTGTGTTGCTTATTATGATCTGGCGAAACTACCCGTTTGGCCAAGCGAAACAAGCCCTGGTTGACCCGGCCAAGCCGGAGACGTAAAGTTTTTGCCGTGATCGACGTGAGAGAGATCCAGCCAAGTGCCGCCGCCGGTTTCCGAGTGAAGCGTCGCACGCCGCCCGATCGACTTGATGTGCTCTCGCGGGAGATCCTCCAACTCAAGGAGGAACTCAACGCCGTGATCCTCGCGCATAATTATCAGGTGCCCGAGATTCAGGACTTGGCGGATTATGTGGGTGACTCGCTTGGCCTTTCACGGCAGGCCGCCGAGACCGACGCGGATGTCATCGTGTTTTGCGGCGTTCACTTCATGGCGGAGACGGCGAAAATTTTGTCGCCAAAAAAAATCGTCCTACTGCCGGACCGCGACGCCGGTTGCTCCCTTGAGGAGAGTTGCCCGCCGGACAGGTTGCGCGAACTGCAGGCGACCAACCCCAATTTTTACACCATTGCCTACGTCAACTGCAGTGCTGAGGTTAAGGCGTTGAGCGACGTGATCTGTACCAGCGGCAATGCGAAGAAAATCGTCAAGGCCGCGCCGGCGGATCGCGACCTGTTGTTCGTACCGGACGAGAATCTCGGAGCATGGGTGATCGAGCAGACCGGGCGCCCGATGACCCTATGGCAGGGCAACTGTTACGTTCATGTCGAATGGACGCACGAAAGCATCACGCGGATTCGTCGCGAACACCCCGATGCGCCGCTCGTGGCGCATCCCGAGTGCACCAAGGCTGTTCGCATGCTAGCCGACGAGGTTTGTTCGACTGAGAAAATGGTTCATTTCTGTCACGCCTCACAGGCCAAGGCGGTGATTATTGCCACCGAGGTAGGCATGCTACACCGACTGCAGAAGGAGTGCCCCGAGAAACAGTTCATCCCTGCACCAACCGAGAAGTGCGCCTGCAACGAGTGTCGCTTCATGAAAATGAACACACTCGAAAAACTGCATGACTGCATGGCCAATCGCACGCCGGAAGTGATGCTCGCCGACGAGGTTATCGAGCGCGCGCGCCAACCGATTGAGCGGATGCTTGTCATTTCCGCGAGATAACCAGGCGCTTGATCAAGCGGGTTGCTTTTTGCGGCCAGCCAGGTTTTAATTTTCTCAGCACATTCTCGACATGAAAAAACGAATCATCAACTGGGCGCTAGCGTTGGTCGCCGGCTTGGCTTGGAACGCCGGACAGGCTGCCGATGGCAAAAAAGCCGTCAAGCTGTTCGATGGCAAAGACCTGAAAAACTGGACACAGCAAAAGCCCGGCGCATGGGAGGCGAAGGACGGAGTGCTCGGGCCAAGCACCAAGCCGGGCGGCTACATCTGGAGCAAGCGCAATTACGACAACTTCGAGTTGGCACTCGACTTCAAGATGTCCAAGCGATGCAACAGTGGCGTGTTTTTCCGCACCGACCCGAAAAATGCAGTGCAGGGCGGTTTCGAGATTCAGATTTTTGATTCACATGGAAAGGCCAAGGTGGGCAAGCACGACTGCGGAGCACTGTACGACGCGTTGGCGCCAAGTTCGAATCCGACCAAGCCTGCCGGTGAGTGGAATCACATGAAACTCACCGTCAACGGCTCGGCGGTAACAGTCGTACTAAACGGAAAACAGGTCGTCGTGGCCGATTTGGATCAATGGACCACCGCACGCAAAAACCCGGATGGCTCCCGAAACAAGTTCCGCACAGCGCTGAAGGACATGCCGCGCACCGGCAGCATCGGGCTGCAATACCACGGCCACCCGGTCTGGTTCAAAAACATCGTTGTCCAGCCACTCTGATTACTGCTTTCAAAGAAGCACAAAAAAAGGCCAAGCCGATAGGCTTGGCCTTTTTGCTGCGAAAGGGGTTTAATTTCTGCTCTTTAATTTGGCCAAAAGTCGCAAGATTTCGAGATACAACCAAATCAACGTAACCAGGAGGCCGAATGCACCATACCACTCCATGTATTTGGGGGCACCTTGTTCGACACCTTGCTCGATAAAATCAAAATCCAAAACCAAATTTAAAGAGGCAATGATGACAACAAAAACGCTGAACCCGATTCCGATCATCCCACTTTCGTGAATCATTGGGATGCCGCTGCCAAAAAAGCCCATAATAATGTTGACCATATAGATCAAAAAAATACCGCCTGTTGCGGCGGCTATGCCTAGTTTAAAATTTTCGGTTGGCTTGATGAGTTTTGATTTATAGGCCAGTAAAAGGGCTCCTAGAATTCCGAGTGTGAGAATGATTGCCTGGCTGGCAATACCGGGAAAACGGTCTTCGAAAAATCTGGAAATTCCGCCAAGAAAAAGTCCCTCAAGTAGGGCGTAAACGGGTACGGTAAAGGGGGCCCAGGTTTTTTTAAAGATAGTGACCAAGGCCACAACAAATCCGCCGATTGCTCCACCAATCATTATTGGTAGTGACGGGTTGGTCCATGTGAAGTAGGCCGCAGTCATTATAAGAAAAAGGCCGATAGCCGTTTTGTTCACCGCACCTTCCAATGTCATTGTGTTCCGCCCATCGGCAGAGATATTGAAGGTTTGTGCTCCAAGGGCTGGGTTTCCGCTCCGAAAAGATAATAAATTAGCCATTTTTTATATCCTCCTTAATCAAGTTGTGTTTCACACATACAACGGCATGCTAAAATTCAAATATCGTTGGGGCAACGACAAAATACTCTCTCAATTATTCGCCCTTCATCAGGGATTGCTTCAGCCTATCGAGGCGGATAGCTTGGCCAAGCGCCGGTATCATGCAACTTTCACTCTCCGTCCGGATTGCCGAGGAGTTTATGTCCAAGGAAAAGGCTTCGTTGCCGCTCGGTGACTTGGCCCGCTTGGCCAAGCGTTGTGGCTACGAGGCGCTCTGCATGCGGGCATCACAGGTGGGGGTGAAGTCGCTGCCGGAAGCCGTTGACCAAGCCGCCGATTGCCTGGATGAAGCCGGCTTGGTCGTGAGCATGGTCACCGGCGATTTCGACACGGTTTACAACAACGACAACGGGCCAAGCGCACTTTTGAACATTACGCCGTACCTGGACTTGGCCAAGCGCCTGGGTGCGCCCCGGATTCGAGTGGCCCTCAAGCAGGAGTCGGACATTGCCAACGCACAGCGTGCCGCCGACGAGGCGGCCGAGCGCGGCATCCAACTCGTCCATCAATGCCACACGCTGAGCTTGTTTGAGACCGTGGAAAGCATCGAGCGGACGTTGACGGCGATTGATCGGCCAAACTTCGGCCTGGTTTATGAACCGGCAAACCTCGAAACTTGTGCGCAGGATTATGGCCAGGGAACGATCGAGCGCCTGGCCAAGTGGATCTTCAACGTCTACCTGCAAAACCAGTTGCTCAAGCCGGACGGCGAATTGACGCTGCCGACGTGGTGCAATGGCGATGTGTCGTTCGACCTGATCCCGATACACGCGTCCGGTGGGGTTGATTTCGAGCGGGTGTTTACCGGGTTGAAGTCGATCGACTACGATGGGACGGTCACCGTGCATCAATCGGCTCAGCCGGGGGAAGCGCCGGAGGAGTCGGCAGGCGGCACGGCCGATTTTTTGCGCAGCTTAATTTGAAATTGTCACGATGGGCACACACAACACCATGAAAACTAATTGTCACATTTACTGTGTTTTTGCGCTGCTGCTTGCCGCGCAACTTACAATTGCCGCCAAGCCGCTGACGCTTGGTGAGCACGGTACCCAGCGCGAGTTGTTCGTCGATGACCATCTTATTGCCTCGATGACGGGCGGCGTGAAACAACACCTAAACCAGCCAGAGCCGAGGGAAGTTGTGCTGACCACCGATGCACCGTGGGAGGGTAACACCAGCGCGTACTACACGATCTTTCGAGATGGTGATTTGTTCCGCATGTACTATCGGGCATCCCATTGGGATACAGAGGCGAAAAAGGAAACACATCGGGAGGTGACCTGCTACGCCGAGAGCCAGGACGGCATCCACTGGGTCAAGCCGAAGCTGGGACTTTTTGAGTTCAACGGTTCGAGGGAAAACAACATCGTGATAGACGGGGTCGGCACACACTGTTTTGTGGCGTTCAAGGACGGAAATCCCGACTCGCCACCGGAGGCGCGCTATAAGGGTATCGCCCGCGGCCGACCTGTTGGGAAAAAAGGATTGTACATCTACGAGTCGCCCGACGGTATTCACTGGAAACTGACACGGGACGAACCGGTGATCACCGAGGGCGCGTTTGATTCGCAGAATCTCGCCTTTTGGGACGCACACACGCAGCAGTACCGCGAGTATCACCGCAGCTTCGTCAACGGCGTGCGCGCCATCATGACTGGCACGTCTAGCGATTTCATCCACTGGAGTGAGCCGGTGCTGCTCAAGTACCAGGAGGGTATTCCCATGCAGCACCTATACACCAACGCCGTGCAGCCCTACGGGCGGGCGCCGCATCTGCTCATCGGTTTTCCCACGCGCTATCTGCCGGAGGAGGGACAGCGCGTCGAGCCGACCCTCATGACCAGCCGGGATGGGTTGCATTTTCATCGATGGCTAGAGCCGGTGGTGCCGGAATCGGCCCCGAAAGACCGTGGCGGCAACCGGAGCAACTACATGACATGGGGCCTCGTGGAGATTCCCGGACGGCCCTTGCACCTCTCGGTGTACGCCACCGAGGCGTATTATACCGGCCCCGACAGCCGGGTGCGGCGGTTTGAATATCGGAAGGACGGGTTTGTTTCGATTCGCGCCGGAGCGAATGCCGGCGAACTCATCACGAAGCCTTTTACGCTTGGTAGCTTGGCGGAACGGTTGACGGTCAATTACCAGACCCACAAAGGGGGCGCCATCCGGGTGGCCATCGAGCAGGCGAACGGCCAGGCGATCGCCGGTTACACCTTGGCAGCCTGCAAGCCTTTGAAGGGAGATTCGCTGCAGCAACACGTGGCATGGAAGACCGGTGGTGACATCAGCCACTTGCGCCGGAAATACCCGGTGGCGCGTCTAAGGTTTGAGTTGAAGGATGCAGATTTGTACTCGCTTCAATTCCAGCCGTGGCTTCGGTAGTCCTGGAATTTCTGTCGGATCCGGCGACCTAATCTACAATCGAAAATATCAATTGTAATTGACTTCGCCCCGTTTTTTGCATAATGTAAACAGCTCAAGGTGAAAGGGATTTAATATGATATTGGGAATTATAGTGGTTTTGGCTGTCTTGGTTGTCCTCGTTGGCATGTGGGTGATGGGGGTTTACAACGGGTTGATCCGCAGGCGCAACGCCAAGGACAACAACTACTCGCAGATCGGCATCCAGCTAACGCGCAAGTACGACCTGATCCCGAACCTCGTGAAATTGGTCAAGGGCTACATGAAACACGAGCGCACGACACTGGAGGAAGTCATCCAGGCGCGTAACATGGCGGCGAACGCCAACGCGGCGGTTAGCGCCGACCCAAGTGACCCCGAGGCGATGAAGCAGATGGTGGCTGCCGAGGGCACGCTGGGCGGCATGATGGGACGCCTGTTTGCATTGACCGAGTCGTACCCCGATCTCAAGGCCAACCAGAACATGATGCAGTTGACCGAGGAACTGACCTCGACCGAAAACAAGGTCACTTTCGCTCGGCAGGCGTTCAACGACTCGGTGATGAGCTACAACAACGCGTTGCAGGTGTTCCCGGCCAACATGGTCGCCGGCATGTTCGGTTTCACGGAGGCGATTTTCTTCGAGGTCGAGGGCTTGGGCGACGTCGGCAAGGCGGTTGTCACTGCCGACCAAAAGAAGGATCTCGATATCTCGTTCGACGAAATGTGATCCCGGCGCCTCGGAATTGAGGGATCACTGACATGGACTTCTTTGAGCGCCAACATAAGGCCAAGAAGAAAACCGGTTATTTGGTCTTTCTTTTCTTCCTTGCGGTTATATTTGTCACTTTTCTTAATCAGCTTATCTTTGGTTCAGTTTTGGCGTTTTCTCGTGGGCCAAAGGGGGAGCCGGATTTTTCAACCCTATACGACCCGGTTATTATATTTTGGGTGTTTCTTGGCACCTTGGGGATCATTGGCCTTGCTAGTGTATTCAGGAGTTTTCAACTGAAGGAGGGTGGTTCTGCGATTGCGACCATGATGGGAGGTCAGTTGGTGAACATGGCCACGACGCATCCAGACGAACGCAAATTGATGAATGTCGTGGAGGAAATGGCGATCGCATCCAGCGTTCCAATGCCGGAGGTTTTTGTGATGCACGGGGAGGAGGCTATTAATGCCTTTGCAGCTGGTTTTACTCCGGATGATGCAGTTATCGGTGTTACGGCTGGGTGTATCCGTCAACTTTCTAGGGACGAGTTGCAGGGGGTCATCGCCCACGAGTTCAGTCATATCCTTAACCAGGACATGCGGCTGAATTTAAAGCTTGTTGCCGTGGTGTTTGGGTTGATCGCGCTCACAATGATAGGACGTATCATGATGGAGATCGGTTTTGAGTCCTCGCGTTACAGGCGTCGGGATGGTGAAGGGGGAGGCACCTTGGCCATAGGTATTGTTGGGCTCGGGATTTTAGCTGCCGGTGGATTGGGGGTTTTTATGGGGAATCTCATTAAGAGCGCTATATCCCGTCAACGTGAATATCTGGCGGACTCGTCCGCCGTACAATTCACGCGAAACCCAGATGGACTGTCGGGAGCGTTAAAAAAGATAGGAGCGCTTAGTTGTGGATCTCAACTGTTGACCCCCCGCGCTGAAGAGGCCAGTCATATGTTTTTTGGCAACGGTCTTCGCGAATCCTGGTTTAATCTGACATCCACTCACCCGCCTTTACTTGAACGCATTCGGCTAATCGAGCCGAGTTTCGATGGAGACTTTTCTGGGGTTAAATTGACAGAACTGGAAACTGAATTTGATTCATCTCTGGAAATCGAAGGCGCTCAGGCTCAACAGGCAGGCATCCCAATACCGGGGGTAGGTGATGCTCTTGGCCGAACTGGGATTCCAGTCATGGGGTTAGCTGCGGCCAGCGATGCGAGCGTACGGGTGCAATCTGTTAAAAGTGTGGCTGATTCGATTGGTAACCCGACTCCGGAGCATGTGGATTTTGCGGTAGCGCTCCTCCGCTCACTCCCCGAGACCGTGCGCGTAGCTGCGCATGATACACACGATGCATGCGCATTGATGTTTGCACTCTTATTGGATGACATGAATGACGCCATCAGGGAGAGGCAGCTTGAGCAAGTAGAGGAGTTTTTTGGCGAACATATGGTATCTGCCACGGCAAGATTACAGGGACCGGTCATTGAGCTAGATCCTCGTGCAAAATTACCGGTCGCCGACTTAGCCGTTGGCGCTCTCAAGCAGCTGTCGCCTGATCAGTATGAAAGTTTTATCCATGTAATGGATGCTCTGGCGACAGCGGACGAACAACTTGATTTGTTTGAATTCTCTCTATCGAAACTTGTGGTTCGTCATTTGGAGCCACGCTTCACTGATGTGCCGAAGAAAGTTGCCCAGGTTTATTCTCTGAAACGCGTTGGCAGTGAATGTAGCATGCTCATTTCATCTTTGGCATGCGCAGCGGGCGAGGATGAGGAAACGATCAGGGAAGCCTATGAAGCCGGGGCAGCTCAATTAACATCAGCAACTGAGATAAGACAGGTGCCAGCGAAAGAGTGCGGGCTGGATCAGTTAGCGGGCGCCTTAGAAAAATTAAGCGATGTGGCGCCAAACCTTAAACGACATTTGATTGAGGCCGCGGCTGCAACGGTGTCAGCTGATGGCTTTCTTCAAATTGAGGAAGCGGAATTACTTCGAGCTATCTCCGACTCACTCGATTGCCCCATGCCGCCGTTGGCCATTGCGCTCGACTCGGCTGCCTGACTGATGCCCGAGCCAGTCAATATTCCGGAACTAAAATCTGTGCCGCTGGTGTCGGGCACCCTGTATCTGGTGGCGACTCCGATTGGTAACATGGAGGATATCACGCTGCGGGCGATCCGAACGTTGCGTGATTGCGATCTTGTGGCGGCGGAGGACACACGGCACACCGGGATGCTGCTCAAGCGGCTCGGCTTGGCCAAGCGGCAGGTCAGCACGCACAAGTTCAACGAGGCCAGGCGCTGCGGCGAGATCGTCGAATTGCTGCAGGGCGGGGGAACGGTGGCACTGGTCAGCGATGCTGGAAGTCCGGGCATCAGCGACCCCGGCCAGCGGGTGGTGGCGGCCGTGATTGATGCCGGGTGCAGGGTGGAGACGGTGCCAGGTGCGTGTGCACTGGTGGCAGCACTTACAGCGAGTGGTTTGCCGACCGACGAATTTCATTTCTGCGGTTTTCTTCCGGTGAAGAGTGGGCAGCGGACCAAGCGCTTGGCCAAGCTGCTGGAGTTGCCGGGGACGCTCGCGATTTATGAATCGCCGCACCGAGTGTTGAAATTGCTGGGCCAACTGGTGGAACATGCCCCGGATCGGCCGGTTGTTCTGGGGCGGGAGTTGACCAAGAAGTTCGAGCAAATCCAGCGCGGTTTGCCGGCTGAATTATTAGCCGAGTACAGCGAGCGAAAGCCGAAGGGCGAGTTCGTCGTGCTTATCGGCCAAGTGGAGTAACGCCACCCGGCGATTACGGCAGTTCGCGGATGCGGAGGTTGCGAAACTCGATCGGCGCTCCCTCGGACTCGAGGCAGAGGTAGCCGGTGGCCGGTTGGCAGTCGGTGCCACCCGAGACTTCCTCGCCGTTCACCCACAGGCGCACCTCGCCGTTGATGGCGCGGATGTAGTAGTGGTTCCACTCGTTGACTCCTTTGGTGGTATTCTTCGATGGGAAACTGCGATTGCCGTTGGGTGCAACCGGCGGGAATGGTTTCATTTTGGCATTTTGGGTGGGGAACACATCCCCGTGTGAGGTGAACCAATCGGACGGTTTCTTGTGTTGTTTCTCATACTTTTCGGCATAGCCGAGGTCGAGCACCTGCACCTCGATGCCGGCAGGAAGTCGACCCTGTCCGGCCTTGAGTTTCTTGATGCTCTCAGGCATGGCCCATAGGAACACGCCAGAGTTTCCCCCATACTGCTTGTGTTTCCATTCAACGACCAACTCGAGATTGGTGACCTGTTTCTTGGTGCGGATGACTCCAACGGGTTTGCCGGTGCATTTGATCAGATTGCCCTCGAACGACCACGTGTTATCGGCGCAATTGACGTTCACGAAGTCATCCTTTGTCATGGCGCGCCAGCCAGCCTCGGTGCCGGTGATCAGCGCTCGGGTGACTGGCTTGTCCGGCTTGGCCTCGGCGAGTAGTTGCGCTTGGCCAAGTGTGAGCGTGACCAACAGGGTAATGGTGTTTATGCGTGTGTATTTCATTTTGGATGAATCTGACAGCCACCATAATAACACCTAGAGCAAGAGGAGTCAGTTTTTTTGTTTGCTGTTACCGTGATTTTTGGTTGATGTTCGTCCCGGACATTGAAGGTTTGCGGTACAGCAATGATGGCGGTTGCACTACTGGTCGGATGTAGTGTATCGAACATTTGGCAGGATGTCCAAAACGGCGACATGGCATCGGTGCAGTCGCAGCTCAAGTCTGGTGCGGATCTGGATGCACGGGATGCGTTGGGGCGGACGCCGCTTTATTACGCGGTCTACTATGAGCATTTGAAGATCGCCGGATTGTTGGTGAAAAACGGGGCAAATGTGAACATGAAACATAAAGCCAACAAAACCCCACTGCACCTGGCTTCGGAATTGGGGAACATTCAAATGGTTCGGTTGTTGTTGAAGGCGGGTGCGAAGGTAAACGCGCTGGACAGTGATCAGGGCACACCGCTGGATTGGGCGGTTGGCACGCTGCACAACGACACCGCCGCCCTCCTGCGCAAAAACGGTGGCAAGGAGGGGAGTGTTTTAACACCATGACTGCCCTGTCATAGATGGCAAAAGTATGAGCGAGACACTTCAAGCGATCCGGGACTTCATCGTCAAGGTTTGGACCACGGAACTCTTTGGTCCCGACACCGTGACCATCGGCGGCATCCTGATACTGGTGTTCCTGTTTGCGTCGGTGATTATCGTTGAGCGCATACTCCAGCGGTTGCTTATTCGACGTTTCCTGTCCAAGACCCGGCTCCAGCCGTCGCTGCAGTTTGGCCTGAGCCGGATTATTGGGTACACGCTGATTGCTATCGGGTTTTACGTCGCCTTTCAGGCGGTGGGATTGGACCTCAGTTCACTGGCGATTGTTGCGGCATCGGTGGGCGTTGGTGTTGGGTTCGGCCTCCAAAACATCATCAACAACTTTGTCAGTGGCATCATCATCCTGGCCGAGCGGCCGATCTCGATCGGTGATCGAATCGACGTGGCCGGCGTGGCCGGGCGCGTGACGAAGATTCAGCTTCGGAGCACGACGGTGGTGACCAACGACAACATCACCAT
>ERZ651768.523-NODE-523-length-29067-cov-6.254846_pt1 | contig 29067 bp, 34 predicted proteins | sample MGYA00514754_ERZ651768 | MGnify/ENA metagenome assembly ERZ651768
ACGCTCTTCCGATCTATTTAATATATTTCTGTAATCCATTCATTCCATTTCCTAAAATTTGTGCTATTAATTTCTTATATTTAATATCTTTAAAAGATTCTATGTTTTCATTGCCATAATCATTAAATACAAAATTTACTGTATTATGACAATTATTGTTTGTTGTTGTATTATTTTGAGTATTTATTTTATTTGCATAACGATGTTCTAATTCTTTAATTTTTATTTTAGCTTCTAATAATTCTTTTTCTGTATTATCTTTTTCTTTTTTTTTTTGACATCTTTTTAAATGTTTATTCAAATTAAATCTGTGTTTATAACTTTTATTACAAAACTCACAAACATGCTTGGTTATAATTGAATTATTGTTAAATATTTTGTTGTTTTTTTTACTAATATCACCTTTTCTGGAATATTTTTCTTTTTTTGTTATACAAGGATTCTTCTTCTGTAAATGTGCTTTTAAATGATGTTTTAATTTAAATACACGATTACATAGAGGACAACTGAAAATTGTTTTTTCCATTATATAAATCATATTATATTTTATTCTTTAATATAAAAAATAAAATTAGTAAATTGGAATGCTTTTACTAATAAATTAAAAATAGAATATTTTGGAATATTTGGAATATTTATTTACTAATTTAGTTTTTTTTGGAATATTTTTTCATTAAAAAAAAATATATATTACTGGAATATTTATTTTAAAATAAAAAAATAAATAAATACAGGATTGAACTAGTGTATTTTAAAGGGTAAATACATTGTTTTTATACTGAAAATAATTCGTTAAAAATTAGTAAAAATGGAATTGATTTACTTATTACTAAAAAAAAGATTTTTTATTTTTTTTTTTTATCTTTTTTCAAAAATATAACGAATAATACTCTTTCTTTTTCAAAAAAAAAATATATATATATGACTGATAATATTATTTACTAATTTATTATTCCAAAATCAAGTAAAAATATAGAGAGAGAGAGCCGAAAAAAAAAAAAAAAATATATATTTGAAAAAAAAAATAAAAGTAAAAAAAAAATATTTTTTTTTTTTTTATAAATTTTTCTGGAAAAAGTTTTTATTTACTGCATTTGGGACTATACTGATCAGTCTTACTTTTTGAACAAAGAGGGGTCAAAAACGGGCTTTTTTAAGTCGGTTTCAGTCAACGCCCAAATGGCGACTTTCGAGTGAAAAACTGTGGGCGTTGACTGGCCAGTCTTTGAAATTATAAATTAAAATTGAAGAACATTACTTATATGTATATTAATAATATCAATATATTTATAAATAATTTGAAAATGTTTAGTAATTTTTTTAACAATTCAAATCAAAAAGAAGAAGAAAATCAAGAAAATGAAGATAGTGAAAATGAAGAAGAAAATGAAGATAGTGAAAATGAAAATGAAGAATATGAAGATAGTAAAAATGAAGATAGTGAAGATAGTGAAAATGAAGACAACAATAATTTAGAAGCAATGCTGAAATTACAATATAACGGAGCATTAGATGAAGTCCAAAAATGGAAAAAAAAGGCAGAAAAATGGGAGAAAAAATACGATAAACAAAAAGTATCAAATAAAAAATTAAAAGAACAACTTGATGAATCACGATTTTCTATCGAAACAATTGATGGAAAAATTAGATACAAATCTTTAGAAGAAATCAAAAATTTGACTATATATGATGATCAAAGACCAATAAATAAAAAACATGTACAAGATATTAAAAATTATCAACTTGAATATTATAATACATATAATAATACATTACATGATTGTTTACCATTTATTGTAGCAATTCAACCAGATGGAATACCATCATTTATTAATAAAAGTGGGAAAAGAACTAATAAAATTTTGATAGACGGGCAACATCGCCTTCAAGCATTAAATCAAATTTTAAATGAATCCGGTAATAACTATAAAAAAATTTCTAAATTACGATTTACAATCAAATATATTCTGTGCGAAGATATGGATGAAGTTCATCAAGAATTTATAACAATCAATAAAGGGCTTCCACTGACAAAAAATGATTTAGATAAAAATAAACGTGAATATAGTGTTTCTGAAGAATTAGTAAACTTTATCGAACGATTAGAAGAACATATATTATTCGATTCCAAAACAGTACGGAAACAAAGAAGACGATGTTATATATATATTAAAATATTGAAAGATAGAATAAATGAAAATCAGACTTTTTCTGATTTAATGCATTCGCAACATATTAAATCAAAAGAATTAATGGAAGCATTTCTAAATTTTAATAATGAATTATTTATTCAAAATTCATTATTAGATTTTGAAAAGTTTAGGAAAAAAATAAAAGCAAAACCATTGTTAACAAAAGCTTTGAATAATCTAAAAAATAAATTATCCATGTTCTCCGCAACAAGAGATGAAAAACATGTCACTAATATTATTACTTATATTTATTACAAAAAATATGACCAATTAGTTAACGATTTTTTAAAATCATTAAAACAACATTATGGTTTTGAAAATTATGATTCTGATGAAGAATCCGAAGAAGAAGAAATTGAAATTTGATTTACAATATCCAGTCCCGAATCATATTCTAATCCTAAATTAATAGGATTAGAAAAGTCTGCTATTTTTTATAATAGCATCAAGACATTTTCTAATGAAAAAAGTTAAAACTGATAATTAAATAAATAAGTAACAGGGAAAAAAAGCAACTTTCTTCGGATAGGTTATTAAAAAATCGATTTTAAATTTTTTTTCCTATTCATTTTCTTTCTTCTGTTTTCTTTTTTCCCGAATAAAATACTTGAATTCATCTCTATCTAATTTATTTAATCTTAATTTCTTGAATATATATTCTGCTTGTTCTTTTTTATCCAATTCAAATAAACCCTTTATTAAAAAATGCATAATAACGCCATCCGGATAATCTAATAATTCCGCAATTTCATGTAATGAATGTTTAATTCTTAATTTTAAAATTAATTGAGTTCTCTTTTCTTTCTTATTTTTAAAAAATTTAATTAACTTATCATTCATTATTAGCAATTAAAATATTAATATGATAATATAAGGATTTATTTTTATATATAAATTATAACTAAAATTAAATTAATATGTTGCAAAAAATTCTTGATATTTTTAAATCAAAAAAACCAGAATCAGAACTAACTATTCTAGTTTTAATTAAAATTAAACCAGAATTCCGACAAGAAGTCTTCGATTCATTAAAAAATGATGAAGATGGTATTAAACTTACTAAAGCACATAAAGGCTGTGTTTCTGCTGAAGGTCGTCTTTCTACTGACGATGAAGAAACTATTGTTATCTGGGGAAGATGGGCAACCAAACAAGATCATGAAGATTATATGAAAATGAGAACAGAGTCAGGATATTTTGATAAAGTAGGACCTAAATTTGCAAGTCCCCCAGTCTTCATTCATTTATCTAAAGATAGTTTTTAATCAGTCCCAATCAAATTAACTTTATTTTTTTATAAAAAATCTTAATTTATTATAAAAATCTTAATTTTTATTACCATAATATTGTCTGTTATTCCTGCGTGGATTATATGGACGAGTATTTTTCTTAAAATTTGAATTTGGTCCAGGCATATAAGGACCATTAAATTTCATTTCACTATTGTGATTTAATTCATGAAATTTCTTGAAAGATACTAAAGAACACCAACTAAAATAAATCGGGTTAAATGTATTAAAAAGCCATTTTAAACGATTAGTCATATTAACTAATTTATACAATTCAACTTCGTGCCCATTTCCTTTTTCTGACACCCTTTCAACTAAATCTTCAATTGATAATTCTCGCATCTTTACAATTCGAACTCTACATGAAAAATTCTTCTTTCTATAAAATGAATCCTTAATCTTTCGCATAATATTACAGAAATCTGTAAATGCAGTATTTGTATTACAATAAACAACACATTTTCCCTCAAATAATGATTCCATAACTTGATCTTCACATTGTCTATGATTTATACTTAATTTTGATGGATCAAAATGATATACACCATCTTTTACCATAAAATCATCAGCAGAATATACATTCGCAAAATTTTCCGTTGCCCATGATGTTTTTCCTGAACCAGGTGGCCCACAAACTAATACACACTCTGCTTGAATTTCACGTGTTGGTCTATAAAATGTATTATCTATAACAGCATTACCATTATGATAATCATTATCAACATTATTATAATGAGAATTTGTCATACTTTTCTTAAATAATTCGTCAAAATTATCTTGAGAAGATGAATCAATTTTTTCATTAAAAGAGACTTTTCCTTTCATAATAGAAGTCATATTTCTTAATTTATTTCTTAATTTATTTCTTAATAGATTACTGGTTGATTAAAATTGATTAAAATATCATAAAATCAATTTTAATTAACGATAAAAATATATATATTTATTGTTTTGTTAATTTTTTTACCTTTGAACAAATTTTTTTAGAATCAACTTCACTTAACATTTTATATTCAATCGGAGCACCAAAATTATTAGATAAAGTTTGAACACAACTTGTATTAAAATTATGCGTAGTTTTCGTTTTTTTATTATTTATGTTGTCTTGAGATAAACACATAAATGGAAAATCAGCACATAAATATTTTGAATTTACATTACATTTTGGTTCCGATTTGAATACATCTTCATACTTGTCTAGGTATTTATTGGACATTTTATATATAACTTACTATAGAAAATAATATAATAAAGATGTTTTTATATACAACAATTCGGACCAGATAATTTTATGCAGTTCTCTAATTTAATTTTACATTTTTTGAATTGAAATTTGGATTTGTAAATAAAATTAAAGTAGAACTTTCTTTAATAGCATTTTTAAAACCTTCATACTTATTATTTAAAATAAATATTATTAAAGTAATAATACATATTACTATAATGATAAATATTTTTGATTTAATCATCTATATAAATATAGTTATATAATTATTGGAAAAATTGTCTAATAAAACTAAAAAATGATACATTATTATCATTTGCCCGAAGTCTTCTCAATTCTTCTACGGAATTATTATGTTTTAATAACAATTCATTTATTTTCATAGCAAGTAATAATTTTGTTTCAGCATCTTGATTATTTTGTATTGTAGCATCTTCTAATAATTGCTTGCTTTCTTCTTCATTCTGTTTATAATCATTTATAATATTTGATAATTCAAAATTTTTATATAAAACATCTTCTATTTTTTCAGAATTTTGTTCATTTAATAATCGTAAATTTTCTTCTTTTTGAAAATTCTCTCTTTCTTGTTGTTTCATTTTCATTCTCATTTGATTCATTAATGCTTGTTGTTTTAAATAATCTTCCTGTAAAGAATTTAAATTATTCTGTAATAAATTGTTTTGATTTTTTAACTTATCTAAATTATATTTTTCATTTCTTAATTTTATTAATAAATTTTTTGCTAATAATATTTTGATATGACATTGAATTACAATTACTCTATTTCTATATTGAATAAAGTGTTTGCGAATAATATACATTTTCCAAATACTTTTAATTTTAGTAGCACAATAATTTTCATAATTATCTCTATATTTCCGTTTTTTAATTTTTTGTCTTACCCTTCTTTGTATAAATATTATTAATTTAATTGCCCTTTTATAATTTTTTCTAATCATATATCCTCTAAATAATGACTGAATTTTAATAGATGCTAAATTTTGTCGCATCCTCTTGACTTTTTGCCTTGCTAAATATGCTCTAGCATACTTTTGAGCAATTATTACTGATTTCTTATAACTAATATACCAATTTTTTATTCTCCATCCCTTAAATATTTTTTGAATAGTTATTGCTGATTTATTAAGTAAATCATTTCGCATTAATTCAATTTTCTCATAATCATCCTTTTTGAGAAAAATTTTAGTAATACCTACTTGATATTTTCCAGTATCTATTTCCAATTTCTCATTCTTTAAAATAGATATTAATTGTTTATTATCAAAGTCAACTTTATCAAATAACATATAATATTTATCATTAAAGTCTTCGTGAGCCATTCGTATCGGATATCCATGTCTTGAAATTTTAATCGCTTCCAAAACACCACTATATTTTAATTGATTAATAATTTGATTATTCTGAAAAGAATCTGGTCTGTTTTTATCATTTGGTTTTAAACACCTTATATAGTGAGGAGTAGTTTTGTTAATTGTATCCAATAAGTCTTTTAACTGATTTTGAAATTGTTTTGAAATACTAATTGAAGATAAAGTTGTTAAACTCAATAATAAATTTTTATCAAATGTTTTAAAAATTTTATTATTCGATTTAAATAAACATTTTACAGCACAACTATTCAATATATCCTTATTTTTAGCAACAAAACCATGAATATTATAAGTTACTTTACCAGGATAATGTTCTATTGTAAATAATTTATCAATTCTTTCCATATTAGTTATATTTAAACTATCCCTACTTTCAGAATATTTACAAATCTTATCATATAAAGCATTGTCATTTCCATTTGGAAATAAACACTCTTCATCAAATTTTGATAAAAGACCATGACTTTTAAATTCAAATAAATCTAAACATTCCTTATTATCTGGAAAATCAATAAAATCCCATTCAATCTGTTCCTCCTCATATAATTTCTGTTCATTTTTTAAAATGTATTTATTAAATTGTTGCTGTAAACTCTCATTTGCATAATTAATACATATCTGTTCAAAATTATTTTTATAAAATACTTCAAAACCAAAAATATCTAATAATCCTATAAATTGTTTGTAATCCGTTTTAATAAAATTTTTGTTTATTTTTTTAACAATCCAATTAAACATATTTTCATAAATTACTTTCATCATTGTAGTAATTACATTATAAGATTCAATGTCTTTCAAAGATTTAATAAAAGTTTCCCCATGAACTGTTATTTCCTTCTGAAGAAAACATCTTTTTAAATCAGCATATTCAATAGAAAGCATTTTGCTAGCACATTTTAATGAAAAACTATCTATAACCTGATTATCTTTTATAACAATATTACCTAAATGTAAAATAGCAGATATAATCAAAAAAATATTTTCAATATCAACTTCTGTAAAATTCATGATATGAAAAGATTGGATTAATTCTTCATATTGAGATTTATCACTAATACCATCATCTCGCAAATAACACTTACTATTACTTAAAATTCTATAATCATCTACTTTTGTTATACTATATCTTTGTTTATCAATATTACTCATACCTGATAAAATCAAATAAAATATATGAAAATTCCTCTCTCCATCTTTCTGATTAATTAATCTAATCTTTTCTAATAAATAAGTTTCTATATTAGCACCAGTTATTTTACTATCATCATCAAAAAAAATCTTTATATATTTGCCAAAACGACTTGAATTATCATTCATTAATGTCTTGGCATTTCCAAATGCTTCTAATATTGGATTAGATTCTAAAAGTTTCCGTTCCACAGTATTTTCATTTGTATCAAAATTCGAACTAACCTTTGATAAATATTTCATTATATATCGCGTTGAAAAAGTTTTACCACTTCCACTATTTCCACTAATTAAAACAGACTGGTTTCCTTTATTTTTTTTTATATTTTCATAAACTTTACTAACTACCCCATATAAATGAGGATTCTCTATTTGATTATTATTAAAATTTTTAATATTTCCATCATCATATATCTCTAAGTTTTTAAAAGGATTTATCGCTATTAAAATTGGTCCAGTATATGTATAAATTGTATTTTTCTTGTAACGATTAAATAAAGCATTTAACATCGACGGTTCATTTAAATGTTGAAGATTCATTAAATCATTAACATTATCACAATTTTGATTTTTTAATTTTATATTTGAAAAGTTATCAATAATCTCTGTTTTTTTATTATGATCAAATTTAATCAAAACTTGATTGTTATTTTTAGATACAATAATACCAGAGAACCATCTATTTCTTTTCTTTATCCAAACTTTTGTATTTGATTCCATAAGTATATACTATTAGTTGTATACAATTATATACAAAAAATAAATTAAACTTAATACACATTTTATTATATTTTGTGTTAACTATTTATATAAATATGTAATAATATTACAATTTATATAAATGATTGATGACACTATTATATTTAAAAAAATAAAAATATGGTTAGATTTACCATTAAAATATCGAATTCAGAAAAAATTAACATCACAATACGGAACTATTGTTGTAGCATGGGAAGATGATATGATGATAATATGTTCAATATTCATATATACACAATTTAGAAGTTGTAAAATTTTTTCTAATTTACTTAAACAACTTGAACAACTAAATATTAATATAAAATTACAATCCATCTTGAATAATAGATTGTATGATTTTATGCTAAAAAGAAATGGATGGAAAAAAATGGATACCGAATTAAGCATAATATTTATAAAAAATAAAAATTGATTTAAAAAAAATTTAATTAAATAAAAATGGCTGCAAATCAATTTAAAATTATAATTGATGGCGATGGAGGCGTTGGTAAATCATCATTTATTAAACGATTAAAAACAGGAGAATTTGATAGACGTTATATAGCAACTTTAGGCGTTGAAGTTAATGTATGTAATGTAAACACAAATTGCGGACAAGTTGCATTTAATATATGGGATTGTGCTGGACAAGAACATTTAAGTGGACTAAGAGATGGATACTATATTGGTGCTAATGCTGCTATTATTATGGTAGACCAATCTTGCCAACTTAGTTATCAAAAAGTTCCTCAAATATTACAAGATATTCAACGAATTTGTCAAAATATACCTATTTTATTATGTGCTAATAAAATTGATTTGAATCCATCACGATTTAATGGAACACATACACGCCGTATTGCTATAAGAAATAGACTTGATTATACATCAATTTCTGTCAAAAGGAATTCAAATTTAGATAAACCGTTTCAATATTTTTTACGGAAATTAATAAATGAACATTGTACACTTCAATAAAAGAAATGTAAAGAGGACTTATTTTTCAATCAATTTAAAATCCAAATCAAAAGGTATCATATAGTTTTTGCCATTTCTATACTTTTCAATATCAATACCATTTTCCATTACATAATAATATAGTTCTAATGCTTTTTTGAAATATTCTAATTCAGTTAATTCAATAAACATACAACTACCATGTTTTTTATATTCGTGTTGCCAAAAACTAATTTCATCTTTTCCAATATCGCCTGGTAAATCCCAATAATCTCTCAATTCTTTAATAATAGATGATAATTTATCAAAATCAAATTCTACATTTTTGCAAAATGATGGATAACTTCCATTAGCATAATTCGGCCATAATCCATGAATTGAAGCACCATAAACTATATCAGCATTTTTTAATAATGCTAAATAATAAAAATTTTCTTCTGATTGAGAAGATTTAAAAAATACGGCTATTATTCTTTTAAATATATGATTCATATTATGATTTATATATTTAAATTTATATTTTTTTATTTAAAAAAAACTGGCAATTATTCCAGCAACTAATGCAATTATTGTTACAACAATTGAAGATTCTATCATTCTAATGTTATGAGATTCTAATTGAGCTACAATTTGAGTAATAAATGGGAATTGAGTTTTTGGAATATATTTTGCAACATTTACAGCTGCTAATATCGCATTTAAAATACCAGCAATTATTGCTGCTATTAAGGCTTTTCTAAGGGAAGAGACTAAAGACATTTTATTATTTATATATACTAATAAAATAAATTAATTTAACAATAAATAAAAATTGAATTTTTTATTATTAACGTAAATTAAATAGGTAGACACTAAAATGAATATTTTTAAAAAACCAAAATATAAATTCTCCAAAAAAATTGGAGAAGGAGCTTATGGAACTGTATCCGCATATTATAATAAAAAAGGGGAAAAAGTAGCTATTAAGGTAATAAAAGATTTAGATAATTGCTGTGATACAATTAGAATTTTAAGAGAAATAAAAATACTTAAATTTTGTACAAAATATAGTCATCCAAATGTTCTTAGTCTAATTGATATTTATTTAGATATTTATAAAAAAAATTTTAATATAATATCTATAATTACTGAAAAAGGAGATACAGATTTACATGAATTAATATATAAATATAAAAATAATAATAATATGCAATTCTCTGAAGAACATTATAAATTTATCTTATTTCAAATGCTATCAGGAATAAAGCATTTACATTCTGCAAATATTATACATCGTGATTTAAAACCAAGTAATATAATTATCAATAAAGATTGTACAATAAAAATTATTGATTTTGGCTTATCTCGTTCGTATGATACCAATATGACAGAATATGTAGTAACAAGATGGTATAGAGCACCGGAGGTAGTTCTTTCACCAAAAGAATATGAATATAAAATGGATATTTGGGCAATTGGGTGTATAATGGCTGAACTTATTATAAAACAACCATTATTTAAATCTGATAATTATATACAATTAATAAAATTAATCATTAATATTCTTAATGTATCTGATGCGGATTTATTAAAATACGAATTTGGATATAAAATTATGAAAAAAGAAAAGGAAGAAACAAAAAAAACTTTTTCTCAATATTTTAGAAAAAAAGAAGAAAAAAATTCTACTAATATTTATGAACCAATTTCTGATATACTTTTTGAATTAATTGAATCAATGTTGACATTTAATCATTTATTACGACCTAATAGTGAATGTATTCTTAATAATGAATATTTTGATGAATATCGCTATAAGCTGGAAGAATATAAAAATCCACCTGTTCAATTTAAACTAGATATTGAACAAGAAAATGCGCTTATTGAAAACGATAATATAATTGGCATCAAAAAATTAATATATAATCAAGTTCTTGATTTATAATTTAGTATTAAATTTTAACCGGGACTAGATAATTTAGTAAATTATCTAGCGTAGATTTATCCTACTTCTACATAATGGACAAGAAGGTGCTGTATATTGTCTAATTTTCGATACAATCCATGTATCTAAACACATATTATGAAAATCATTTGAACATACAGAACATCTAGTAACAATTCCGTGGTTTTCATATAATTGATTTAAACAAATTGAACACTTATCTTCATTTGTTTCATTTTGTTGAGATGAATTTAATATTGTAATACTAGCAATATGCCTTGTATTACTAATACGACGAATTGGTGATGGTAAATTTTGTCTATTATCTTGGTTAGGATTAATGAAAACACGCGGTCGTGAAATATGTAAATTAACTCGATTAGATGAACGTCTTAATCTTCTTTGAAAATTATTGAGTGGATTTTCATCTCGCCCCCCTGCTTCTTCGGATTCATTATTCCTATAAGAAGATGCCAATACATCAATAAATCGCCTTCTTCTATTAAGTCTTCTAGAAGGTCTTCTAGAAGGTGGACGAGGTTCTGAAGGAGGATGAGGTTGATATCTACTACTTCGCCTTCGTGAAGATGGTCGCCTAAGAAGAATTCTTCTTCTAGCAGGTGGTTGAGGACGAATTCTTCTTTGAGGACGCACTCTTCTAATATATGATGCCGACACTGAACGATATCGTTTTAAAAAAATATTTTCTAATTCATTATCTGTAAATTTTTTTTTATGAAGTATTCTATTTTTAATATTTACCTTAAAAAAGAAAAGTAAAATATAATATATATGTTCACAAAAAGTATTTCCATCATAATTATTACACGAACATGATGGAATGTTATTATCATTTTCATTAATATTTCTTTCAAAATTTACAATATTAGAATTTACTTTAAATTTAGATGGACCATCTTTTGTATAATTAAAAAATGTATTTAAAGATTTTTTAATTTTTTGTGATCGTTGTGTCATTTTTTTTATATAGAATATAAATAAATCTTTATTAATTTTAATTAATTTTGATTTTATATTATTATTATTAAAATCATTTTTAATTTTAATTTTATATTTAATATTATTTTATACAATATTTGTAATTATTTCCGGACAACTATAATAAGTTCTTACTCCATAAATTTCATTGTAATATCTTAAATAACCAAAAAAATAAGCACAAAATATTCCAACTAAAGCACCAGCAACACAATCAACATCACTATGCCAATATTCAATGATTCGAGAGACCCCAACATATGTTGCTCCACAAACTGGTGCCCAGGCTAACATATAACATAATGATGGAACATATGATAATTTTTGCCATAAAGGTAATAAAAACCAATAATTACCATTAAAATATTCTACTTCTTGAGGTCTTTCTTGATTTGGTAAAATCATGTTCTTTGATATACAATAATTGATAGATTTAGAACTTAATATTCCAAATAACCAAGTATACGTATATGCTATGGCAGTATGACCACTTACAAATGAATATCTTTCTTGTGTTCTATTAGTATCTACTAAAGCATAAGCATTTGGACGTGGTAACCCAGTTACGAATTTCAAAATATGAGTAAATAATGTAGTCATACCAGCAATGAATAGAATACAACGAACCATTACATCACACCATAATAATAAACTAGTGTTAATATATAAATTTGATTTAACTTTTGGTGGAATTAATTTATTTTTAAAAAATGGAATATTCCATACTAATAAATTAAATAAGAATAAAACAAAAAAAGGTGCTAAACCAATTAATGTAGCATCAAAAGAAGTTACCGATAATTTAACAAACGGATTTTGCCATAAAGGATTTCTATTTTCACCACAAATAAAATTACCTTCACTATCTACATCATATCCAGGCAAACATGTATTGTGATGAGGAATCCATTCTTCTAATAGAACAATAAAAATTAAAGAAATTGCGATAATTAGGATTATTACCCAATCAAGTAATGATGTCATATACCAGGTATTTTTAAAACAAATCATGTTTTTATAAATTACATTAAATCAATTTTATAAAAATATTCATTGTAAATAAAAATAAAATTGAAATTTACAATACTAAAATAATAATAATAAATAATTAATTTTTGTAAAGTAAAATGAATACTAAACGTTTTCAAAGACCATCATCTATTTCTTCACAAGGAGTATATAGATATAAACAAAAAAAAAACTATAATTCACAAAATAATGACTATAGTAATAAAAAATTTTCACAAAGAAAAAATAAATTTAATTCTTATGAAAAAAATTCATTTTCTAATAAATTTTCAACTGACGTTTTGGTAACTAAACCTAAAGAAACATTAGTTGAAAAATTTCCTTCACTTTCTAGTAAAACATCTACAAAACCAGTTGTTAAACCAGTTGTTAAACCATCGGAACAAAAACAGGTAGATATTAAAAAAAATAATAATCCCTGGGGTAAAAAAAATGTTATTCAACATATCAAAAATTGTTATAAAAAACAAGATGATAAAAAAAATTTAGAAGCAGATAAGAGACAAAAAATTATTACAGAAGCAAATAAAAGACAAATTCAACAAAATAACAATGTATTAGTTTATAAATATAATAATAATTTTCAAAAAAATTATTATTACAATTCTGAAAATGATGAATATCAAACAGATAATAATAATAATAATAATAACAATTATGATTATGATTACGATGACGAAGAAGAATATATGGGATGGAGTAGTGAATAAATTATTTAACTTTAAATATTAAATTTCCAGTCCATTATTTATAATAAAATTAATTTTTATAAAATTTGTTCCATCTTATTCGTAAATTTTCTTGCCTTTCTAAATAATTAAATGAAAAATCATCATATTCACTAACAATTCCTAAACATCTTTCTTTGTTATTATTATCATGTGTAATCTGACATAATGGAAAATCACACATTCTAAAATCATTTAATATATTAAAATTAGAATATGTTTCAAGATCGTAAAATTCTCTCATAGCAATTCTGCCATCACATTCTATAAAAAAGAATTGACCTATTTCTAAAGCCTGAAAGTAAATATTCCGAGGTGTATATAATATAATTGAATTTCGTTCTGAAATAAATGCATAATCTAAAAACCAGTTCGAACCTAAATAATGACATAAAATTTGATCTGTTTTGTATGAAACAACATTAGCATATTTTGAAATAATTTGACATAATTCTTTCGGTATATCTTCTTCTCTTTGTAAAAACTTTGTTAAAGATAAAGTATTCATTTTGCAATAATTTAATATTGATTTATTTTTAGATAAGGATTATAAAAATCGATTTTAAAAAATTTATCACTTATTTTCTGAATTTGTTGTTCTAGCAATAACATGATAATTACAATCATAATAATAATCATATTCATAATCAGTTAATCCACTTGACGGAAAATCATGTAAACCTTCCGCCATATCATTATAATGTAACGGCTTGTTATAAATTCGGTATTTATAAGTCGGAATTTTGTAATCATTCATTTTAGAATGAATATCATCTTCGTTTGAATGTGTTTCGAAAAATGCGAAACGAGGGCTAAAAACTCTTAAAAAAAAATTAGTATTATTTAAACTATATTTTATTTTGCCTACCGAATTACACACACGCACAGTTTTAAGTAAATAAGATGATGCCATTAATTTTTATAGATATTAGATTAAAAAAAAACTCAATTTTAGTTTTTACATATATAAAAATTACAAAACTAAATAATTTATATATGTTTTCTTATCAGAGCAGTAGTATTGACTGGTGTGAACAAAATTATGTTTATTCAAATTATATCGCAGAATTTTGGAACACTATTACAAATATATTAGTCATGATTTTAGGCATAAGTGGTTTGTATTTATCTTCAAACTATGAAGCATACAATCTTTATAATAATAGACCTGCATATAGATATAAAATTTATTATGGATTATTATTATTTATTGGATTCGGTTCATTTGTATTTCATGGTATGTTATCTCGTTTTGGTCAAATTTTAGATGAAGGTGCTATTCTTATAATGATATATTTTGCTACAATGTGTGAATCGTTACCACACGCAATGATATCAAGTATATTTGTATTAGGTATAATTTCTTGTTGGTATTATAATCTTGTATATACTCCATATTTATTATTTTTAATGGGTTCAATAACTTTTTATCTCATACAAAAAAAATGGAAACAAGTTACTAAAAATAGTAATAAACCACTGGCAAAAGAATTTTATTATTTTTCAGTTATAACATTTGTTTGTAGTTTTTTTTGTTGGATAATCGATCAATTATGTATATTTAGTTTTCAATTTCATGCATTATGGCATATATTATCTGGTATTTCAATATATACGATTTTATTAGTAGAATGTTATGCACTTAGTAGTCAAAGTGTTATTAAATATTACGGAATTATTCCATATATTTATCACCCAAATGTAAAAAAACAGTTATTCCATAATAAAGAAAAAATAGATTAATCTATAAATTTTTATGGACTGGTTATATACAGATAGAAATAAAAATTTACCATATAAAATTATATACATAATTTTATAAGCACACAGACATAAAAATCTATTTCTGTGTAGATATCGTAAAAATCGATTTTAATTTTTTTTTCCTTTATTTAATTTTAATAAAAAATAATGGACTGGTTATATACAGATAGAAATAAAAATTTACCAAATAAAATTATATACATAATTTTATAAGAGGAAGACATAAAAATCTATTTCTGTGTAGATATCGTAAAAATCGATTTTAATTTTTTTTTTCCTTTATTTAATTTTAAGAAAAAATAATGGACTGGTTATATATAGATAGAAATAAAAATTTACCAAATAAAATTATATTTTTTTTATAATACATAATTTTATAAGAAAAAAACATAAAAATCTATTTCTGTGTAGATATCGTAAAAATCGATTTTAATTTTTTTTTCCTTTATTTAATTTTAAGAAAAAAAAAACGATAACTTTTATATAATTAAAATCGACTTTTAAAATAGATAATTAATAATAATTGAAAATAATTGAAAATAATTGAAAATGACTACAATTCAAACTAAACGATCATCAAAAGATTTATGGAAAATCGCACGAAATGGATTTGTTAAAGACCATTCTTGGAGATGTGAGTTTTGTCCCTGGACAAATAATTCGCAAACCCATCCATTAAAATGTCAATATTGTCGTAAGACATGTAAAATTCAAACATTTATGCAGGCTGTAAAAAAACAAGTTCTTATTAAAGAACGGGAAAAAGAAATTATTGACAATAAGAAATTGAATCGAAGTGAAACTATTAAACATCTTCGTAATTTGACAATTGAAACTGGTCATGATACAACTATGGCACAAAAATGGGAAGCATATTATCAAGAAATTGAATCTACACCATTGGCAGATTTTTGCCTGTTATCGCCTACAGGAACAGGAAAAAGTAGAAAAGATGCAAGACAAAATTTTCCTATTTTTTATTAAAATATATTATTATATATTTTAATAAAAAATTTAAATATTTGTTTTATAATTACGGACTGGAAATATTTTATTAAGGCTCTTCACCCCAATCTTCATCATCATCTACATATTCTCTCTCTTTTTCAGGTCGTGCTTGATTAATAATCTTTCCAGTTAAAGCACCGCCACCCATTGAAATTACTAATGTTACAATTAAGGCTAATAATTGAAATCCTCCTTGTTGTCCAGCAGTTCTATCATCTCTTCCTGGAAAAACATCAGTAATACTATCTCCATATACACTGTCAGATACAACTGAGGCAGAAATCCAACCAGAAATTCCACCAAGAATTCCAGGCATCCCATGTAAATTATGAACACCACAAGTATCATGTAATTTAAACTTCTTTTGTAAATATGGTTGAATATACGTATATCCAATAACAGATAATGAACCAGCAACAGCTCCAATAATTAATGAAGCATATGGCCCAATAACTAAATCAGCTGATGAACCAACAGCTACACCGCCAGCTAGAGTAGCATTTTGAATATCCTCCATACTAAATTTATTATGAGGCCTTAATAGACGAGACATAAAGAAAGCACTAATACAACTATTAGTTAATGCTAATACTGTATTAATAACAACTCTATGTTGAGAATTCCCAGAAGCTAAAACACCATTAAAACTAGGCCAATATAACCATAGAAAAATTGTCCCAACCATTGCCAATAAATCTGATGTTTTAGATGATCTAAAATCAGCTCGTTCAAGTTTATCTTTATTAACAATCATATAAGATACCGCCAATCCAAAATATGCCCCAAATGTATGAACATACATACTACCCCCCATATCAACTGCTTTAAATACTTCTACACCTAATGATTCATTAATTGAATAAAAAATTAATTCAAGTGGAACTAAAATTAAAAGTTGTTCAACTGAAATTTTACCCAAAAGAGCCCCAAAAGTAATCAATACAGCACCTGCAGCAAAATCACCTGTAATTAATGAAGTAATATCAAGAGTCAATATTTCCCAATGATTTTTAAATAAACAATGAAAAAATCCATTAATCAGAATAGAATATTGAATCGTAATTGCCGCAATTAAAAAGTTCATTCCTACACTTGAAAATGAATACTTTTTTAAAAATGTCATTAAAAATCCAAATCCAATAAATATCATTACATGAACATCTTGAAACATTGGGTAATATGTATTAATAGTATTACTTGATGTATCAGAGCCAGTATCTCCAACAGCTTCTACACCATATTGTGTAAAAATACTATATAAAATAATAGATACAATTTGAAAGATTACAATTAAATAATTATGTAAATTTAATTGTAATTTTTCTTTCAAATTCCATTTTGTATTTAATTCCGCGTCTTGTTGTTTTTGTTCGATTTCCATTTTTTTTATTTATATTGACTAAATATCTCTTTTCAATTTTATTTTTTTTTTATTCTTTTACATAAGAAATACAATATCATTTTCATTACATCCAATACCACCAATTTTATATCCCCAAATCATATTCGATTTAGAATTGTTTGATACCGAATTACAATACTTATCCAATATTTTCTGATAACATTCAGAACAGTATATTCCATCATAATTAATACGGTTTATTCCATAATTATTACACGAAATTTCATCACATTTTAAATATGCTTTTAATATTGATATTATATCATTATTTAATTTCGACATTTTATATATATTCCTACTATACATTATTTAACTTAAAAACATTTCGCCGCCTCCACCACAAATTTCACTATCCCATTCTGTTTTATAATAAGAATCAAGTATCTTTTTATAACATTTCTCACAATATGTGCCATTATAATGAAGTCGGCGAATTCCATAATTATTACATGAAACTTCATTACATTTTAAATATGCTTTTAATATTGATATAATATCATTATTTAATTTTTTCATACTATATTGCTATGTTTTTATATATTTATACCTCCCATATTGGTCATAATCATAAAAAAACGAAGATAAACCTGGACCACTTCCACCACAATGTCTTCTTTCTGATACAATTCTCTTACAACAGAATTTACAATATACACCTTCATAATTATCTCTATACCACCATTCTAATTTATATTTAGCAACTTTATTACAATCTTTCCCGTCACATTGTAAATATTTTTTTATTATTGTTATAATATCTTTATTTAATGGTTTCATTTATATATAAAACTACTTAAATAATTATATATAAAACTACTTAAATATTTAAATATATCTATATGTAAAAATAATGTTATTATCTAAATTAGTTAATTTTTCCATTCCAGTTGTATTAATAAATATATTAGTAAATACAATTGGATTAACAAATACATTTTGTATTTTTCTTGGAATAGCAACCTTATATGGTTTACATCTTCATTATAAAGAAGAATGTGAAGATCTACAAGACTTTTTATCAGAAGAAATATCTCATACTCAACCACAAAATATTATTGATGAAATTGAATCAATAATTGGCGAACAAGAATTTACCGATGGTAACATATTATGGGATGTATCTGATAATCTTGTAAATAAAGTAGAAGAAGTTGTAGAAGAAGTTGTAGAAGAAGTTTCTCCAGTTTTACAAGAAGTTGCTGATGAAATTATTGAACAAGTTGTTGATCAAAAAATTGAAAATATTGCTCCAGAAGTATTAGAAACTGTAGATGAAATTATTGAAGAAGTTGTCCCAGAATCTATTGCTCCAGTAGTAGAAGAAGTAATAAATGAATCTGCTCCAATAATAGAAGAAGCAGTAGAAGAAGCAGTACAAGAAATTGTAGAAAATGAAGGCAAAGAAGAAGGGAAATGGTTTTCCATTGGTCCTTGGAGTAATTAAAATTTAAGAATTCTCACTCTATAATAAAACATCAATCAAAATTTTAAAAAATAAAGATGAAGCACAAAAATATACTTATTATGAATTACCATATTGGTGGAATAAATTTCTAATGATATAATATTTTATTATCCAGTCCGTATAATAAAATATTATATTTCTATTTAATTAAAAATAATGTCTAATATCACTAAAAGTATTATCAATTTCTTCCGATATTTGAAATAATGTTGCCAAATTATACAATGATTCATTTTTATATTTAATAATATCTTTCATATTAATCGTATTTAAATCAATCCTTTTACCAATAAACTTTAAAATTTTTCTCTTCTGATTACTATCAATATCATTATTATTTAATGGCCATAATCCATATTTTATACATTTATTAAATAATTTATCAACAATTTGCGAATTTAATGGTTCTTTATTTTTAAGTTTTTCTTTATATCTTCGAGATTTTTTTCTACCTAAATAACCAGTAGCTAAATAACCACTCTTCGAAATAGCAAACATTGTACAAGTATTACATAAATTTATGTATTTTAAGTCTAAACCATGACGAGCACTAAGTACAGTTGTTAATGAATGTATTCTTGTAACATATTCAATATAATCACTATAATTTGAAGGTAATAATTTAAAAATAGTTGATAAATCAGAATTCAGAAATCTATTACATCTATGACATTTATATTTAACTTTACATATATTACATTTTTCCGATAAATAAAATTTATTTTCAGAATATTCTCCAATTAAATTAAATAAAGATGATTCAAATGATTCAAGATTTTGCATTGTTAGATGTATTTACTTAAGATTATAAAAAATCGATTTTAATTAGACATTCTTCGTTGAATCAAATATTGAATATCAAATTAAAAAAAATCAGTCCCATTTTTTTAAATATTTTTTATAGTTCTATTTTTTTTTAATATTTTTTAATAGTTCCATTCATAAGCCATTTAGTTTTATATTTGTTTGAATTCATATAAGGACCTTTTTTAGAATTAATTTTATCAACAATATTAATATCATCAATAACCGTATATGTAAAAGATTTAATTTTCTTTCCATAAATCGTTTTAAAACTTTTATTATTAAATATGTCCTTTCCAATAGTTGGAATTAGAAATTCCAAATGTTTGATTGCATTCTTTCGATTTTCATCGTAAACTGGTATTATACAACAATGTGGAATGTTTTTTGTTTTATCATTAGAAGAAAAGTACATATTATACTCAAAACGAGTGTTTTCATTACTATTATCTAAATGATCTATAACTAAATTAGTAATATCTTTTATTAATTTAGATTCTTTTTTTAAAGATTTATATATTTTATCCTTTTTGGCAAAAGTTTTAGAAAATTCTGCTACTTTTGTTGGATGATTTTCTTTTGGTTCAAATTTGATATAAAATTGATTAAAACCTAACATGTTTTGTTTTATTATATAATATTATTTATATAGACATTAACTTTTTCAATTTTTTTATTTATTACTTATTACTTATTTACGATTTGTTTTTGAACGTTTACTCTTTACAGATATAATTTCTGATAAACCACTTTTTAATTTTTTACCAGAATATTTATATCCTTTTTTTAAACGACCTTTATTGCCACCAATTTGGTGAATACCTCTATGCTTTCTTAGTTTTTTACCACCACGATATGTTTTTATTTCTTCTGATGGATCACTATTATTACTAAAATATTTATCTTTTATAAATCTCGCAGATGGTACATCCATATCTCGAATTATATTCTCAATATCTGGATTTTTTATATATTTATTATATAATTCTATACAGATATCATCTAAATTATTTCTAAATCTTTTACTTTGCGTAGCATACATTCCATTATCATCACATACTTTTTCATATGATTTATATTTGGAAAAATATTCCCTAATTTTAGAATATAATAATCTTACTTCTTTAGCACGTTGCATCTCACTTGTAGGCTGTATGTTATTAACTTCCGTTTCTGACATTCGTAAAAGTCCTATTAATCTATTTCTTGGATAAAAATATCTCTTTCTAGGTCGAAAATTTCGGTCATTTCTTTTACCTATAATATCCTTTTCCCAAAGTTTATTAGTATTATCAAGAGCAAAAAACATATAACTTTTTATTATAAACATATCTAAGTGTTTTGGTTTGTTCGGATCTTTATCTTTACTCCAATTCTTACCTACTGCTGTAGCCCATTCATCTGTTATTTTATAAATTAATGTATTAAATTCAATTTCTGTTGTATTTGAATTTTGCTCATAAGTATTATATTCCTCTCCAATTTTGTTTAATAAATTTCGTATATATATTCTCAAATTATATGTTCTAGTTATGTTTTTCCAGTCATCATGCCCTATTTTATTTTCACCGATTTTTTTTTTCCTTTTATATATCGCTTTCCATTTTTTTACAACTTTTTCTTCCAATTTATTAAGTATTTCATCTTCTTCTTGATACAAAATTCCAGCACACGAACGTACACCACCTAAATCTAATTTTGTGTAAATAGGTCTTAATTTATTCTTCAAATATTTCTTCCAAGAAGTAAGTGTCGGTTTTGTAGTACTAGTTGCATTCTCAAGAATATATTTAAACAGTATAACTACAAATACTCTATATAATCGTTTTTCATATTTTGGATCACTCCAAGGACAAGGATTGTGAAATGCTAACATTTGAATTGTATCTTTTATAATATAATTCAAATTTAATGTATTTATACCATTTATTGAAGTTACATACTTATATTTTGCTGTATGTGAATCTATATCCTGATACAATCCCATAATATGTTCATCGTGTGGTCCATGTATTGACGTACTATTTAATACGTGTGGAATTCCAGGACCACCATTGAGCCAAGTTACCACATATTCTAAAACTCCATGTTCCTGTGTTCGTTCAACTGTTCCTGTGTCTAATATTCTATAATTATGTAAATCGATATAATTTACATAGCTGCCATTTTGTCTATTAGTACCTGATACTTCTCCATAAAAAGAAGCAATATCAATATCTGTTGGTCGCGGTATCGATATATCAATCATTTCACCAGGGGTATTTTTCTCGTAAGTAGCTTGCGTTCTTAGATTATTTTTCATAAAACTGTATTTCATCAATAGTTTATAATTCAATTTTGATCGTATTAATCCAAAAGATGTATCACCAGTTGGCCAATTCCTAGTATTTTCACCAAACTTTTGGATTAGATTTTGTTTATTTGTTTCAGAAAGTCTTGTAATATTTATACTATCATTATTTGATATGTAATATGGTGTTTTATTAGCTTTTTTAGTTATTTTATTAAAAAAACTACTTACTTCTTCGGTATCATCTTTCTGAAAACATTGTTCTATAAATTCTGATGTATTATATACTAATTTAGATGTTTCTCTTTTTTCTGGAATACCTCTCATTTTAACTCTATCTCCCAGTCTTTCTTTATATTTCTGATATAAAATATTTTGTAATGGATGGTTAGGAGTTTCTCCAGATTTTCGAAATCCCATAGGAATTTCAGATAATGGTGAAATTAATTGGGTATCATTTTTATTTATTCTTGTTACATCTGTATGAAAATCAAGATTTACATCATTAAATAATTGTTTTTCCGTTTTTTTATAAATTTCATGAAAATCAAATAATTCCAAAAATTTTACATGTGATTTTTTAACATTTTTTTGTCGTTTCATATTATCATCTTTATCATAATCATTTATATTATATAATATTGGAACAAGTTCTACTAAATATGATATTATACGAATTCTATCCAAAAATAAATCAGTACACATTTTATAATATCTATTTTTAGCCTCAACTGAATTAGGTCCTTCTCCATTTTCTATTGCGGTGTCAAATATATTTGTATTATTATAACTATAAGTACCATTATGTCTTATAGTTCTTAACTCATTCCAATATTGATTAATCAAAAGTGAATTATTGAGTAAATCTGGTGTTTTTTTAAGATTATATAACCATACACTATCAAAAAAATCTTTTTGATCTACTAAAATAGTTGTAGCAATTTTAGATATAACTTTGTAATCTATTACAAAATTAGCTTTATTTATATATATTCCTGTATCAAAATCACTTGCTTTAAAATAAGGTTTTTCAGCATCTTGTCCTATATAAGATGTTGTTAAATCATGAAACTGAAAATTTGTATCTACATGGACAGCTACGTTAATTTTATTAAAAATTTTTTGTCTATCTTCATTACATCTTCTTCCAGGACGAGGAGGTGTATTATCCCTCTTAACCAAACTGCATTGCATATCAGCAAGAAGACTTTCTAACATATATTTTAAACTTAATCCACCTTTAAAAACAAAATAGGATTTTTTATTTGCTGGTCTATTTTGGCGTGTATTATATTCATCTATTTTATGTTTTATTATTCTATATGGTCGCATGACTACTTCTCTAAAATCATTCAATCTACCAAGTCCATTTACCATATTTCGGAAATTATATTCTGCAGTACTATTATTTATGTAATAATTATCAGTTAATTCTTGTATATAGGCATTTCTTTTAGATATATACATGTTGACCATATTTATAAGATTTATCCCTTTTCTGTTATTTTGTACTACTTGACAAGTGCTCATCTTAAACCAATATGACATAAATAAATCATGTGATGCATACATTGCAAATGAGTTCATATCAGTAACAAGACCTTTCGATGACTCCGTAGCATTAGTAACCGGATCTTTATATCTTTTATCAAATACAAGTGAAAAGGGGATAACAACAACTGACTTGTCAGTCATCGTAATATCAGCACCTGTCTCTTTTGCTTTATCAATATCTTCTTGTTTTATTTTGTGAATATCTAAATTTCTTACTCTTATATTTTTATGATGATTTCTAACATCTCCGCATGTTAGTTTATATGAATTTACCCCACCAACTTGTTTTTTTAATTTTTTTTTTGCAACAGGCATATTAAATATTATAATATAATACAATAAAAAAAATCGATTTTAATTAGACATTCTTCGTTGAATCAAATATTGAATATCAATCAAAACAAACATTGGAGCAATTAAAAATGATTGGACTAAACTATCAGTTAATGCAGGACGATTTTTTTCAAAATAATAATGACCTATAAATTGAGCAATCCACGCACCTACATGTAATAACATAGCATATACTAATGAATTAGATACATACCAATAAAAAAAATATGACGAAATCCATGACATATAAAGTAATATTTGTAATATTGTTCCTAAATTTTCATCTAATATTTTATAATACCAAGAATATAAATTAACTATCAAAAATGTAGGATTAAAAAAAAGATTACTACTAAAATGTGTCAAAAAAATACAAATTGACCACACAATCATTGGAATACAACCAATATGTATTAATACATTAGTTGTATTTAAATGATATTTTTTATAAAAAAAATATTGTTCCTGTAAATTAAATAAATTGTTCATATTAAATAGTATTATGTTTTGTTTTGTTTTACTAATTTATGTTTCAATTTTAATTAATTACTAATTATATTATATTATATAATATAAATGGAACAAATTTTATTCAAAAATTTGAATATATCACAATTATCTTGTAAAATTATACATTGTTATTTACACAAAAATCCAAAATATTCCACATGTAAAGAATGTGGAAAAAAAGTTTGTAAACAATGTTCTAAAAATTTAAAAAATTGTGATAAATTTGCTTGCGATTTAAATTGTTACTCATGCTATAAAGAAAAGCATACCAAATGTGATATATCCGGTTGCCCATTAGATTCATGTATGAGTTTATGTAAATTTTGTTCTAGATATTTTTGTAAATCTCATGGAGACCAATGTCGAAAATGTTATAAAGATACTTGTTATTCATGTAGTAAAATGTGTATAGACAGGATAAATGATGTTTTCCATAATTCAATTTTCTATGATAAAACACCTTGTGATAACCATGTTCATTGTCACGATTGTTATAGTAGTTTTGTTGTCCAATGTAGAGAATGTAAATTATTTGGTTGTGCTGATTTTTTATACACATATCAATGTAATTTTTGTCAATTATATAAATGCGAAAGTTGTATTTATACTATGCGTAGAAATGGTTCTACACATGATGTTTTATGTAGAAAATGTAGTACAAGAACAGGTGTAGACGGAAATTCGTATATCTATAAACTTTATAAATAAATTATCAATATTTCCAGTCCAGTTTCATATAATATTTAAAAATTTCTTATCAAACATATTTCATTTATTAAATATAATTCGTTTTCATTTCTATAGGGTCAGGGATTGGCCGATTTATTTCGCCTTGTTCTTGAGATACTGCTTTTAATTTCTTTGTTTGTGTTACGAGATTAAGATAAGCATAACAAGTCAATAAAAAGAAAACACTAGAACCAAGTGTAAGATATGGAGATACAAACATTGATCCCATTTCCGAACAGAAATTTGATTCTCCACTAGATAATAATAATACTGATATTCCTGAACATACTGCAGCGACAAACTGCAATAAGGCAGAAATTCGATATTTTTTTAATATATCTATTTCAATAAACTCTGCGTTTTCAAGAAAAATTCCACAAAAACTAATAATAAGACTTGCAATACAAAGAGTAAACCATAAATTTGCAGCAGATGCCATTCCATCACAATTACTAACATCTAGAACATCCCAATTTTGACAATCTTCATAATCAAAATCAAGTTTTGGTATATCGGGTGCATTCCATCTATCTTTTGCAGGGATATCAGCAGATACAGTAAAATGTTCACGATGACATATGACTTTCATAGGGACATCAAAAGATCCATTTGTCAAATCATCACCTTTGATGATATATAACCAATCTCCTACAAGAGCAGTAATTATAGCTCCATATGCTAAAAATATAAGTTGTCCACCACAGTATTTGGTATAACCTATTTTTTCCTCCATTTTTTGAGATTCACTCGGTTCTGATTGCTCGCAGCCCATTTTTAATATTCTTTATTTTCTTTATTTTACTTATGTGTTATTAATACTAAATTTATTCTTTGTTTTTTCTCATTAAATTTATTTTTAATATCATACAATTTTAATATCATACAATTTAATGTTTTTAAAATTTTTTTGTATTTAGTTATTTGTTAAATCAATTTTTATTTTCGTTTCTTTTTATTATTTAATCTAAAAAACAGTCCAGTTTCATATAATATTTAAAAATTTCTTATTTTTTCAGTATAATTATAATATTCAGTTTTGTCACCACTGAAAGTATTAATTGATGAAATAAGTTCATCCATTTTAAGTAAAACTGTTTTTTTAAATTTTTTGTTACTATTTACAAATACAGGAGAATTTGAAATTACACACATAATAGAAGTAGCTATTGTAAATTTTTTGATTTGTGTTCTAGCATTTTTACATTCATTCAGTAATTCTTGTATTGTTGTTTCAATTACACGCCTTTCTTGTTCTTCATTATCATTGAAAAATTTATTTGTTTTATCATACTTCCGATTTTCTAAAATTTGTAGAGCATCTTTTATCGCATTATCAACTATTTTATTAATTAAATAATCAATATTATATGGTATTCCCATAATAAATTCATATTTTTTCATATAATTCTGTAACTTTTGTTTATCTCTAGTAATTTTATGTTCTAAAAATATTTTCGTTTCGATTAAATCAAAATCTTCATCAAGATTATCACTCCATTCATGTATCATATTCTTAATGCGATTTTGATTATTAGATATTTGTTTTTCAAGTTGAGAAATATTATTTTCAAGAGTATTAATTGATTTACCCAAAGCTAAAGCATCATTTGCTATTTCTATCGCAATGACAGGCTCTTTAACTTTGTTAATAAGAGAAACAATCAATTTATATTCTGAAATATTCATTCTATTTATATTCTGAAATATTCATTCTATTTAAAGTTAATAAATAGGATATAAATCAATTTTAATATCATCGTTATTTTTAATTCCTAATTTTCTTTTTAAGTCTTAATTGATTTGTGTGTCCACACTTCTTTTTTCTACAATTTGTAGCTCTTATACTTAATCTAGCATAACATTTTCTACAAACTTTTTTATCGCAATTATATTTTCTTGCGAGTGCCAGTAAACTTGGTTCAATAGCCATATATAATAAGTCCGTAAAATAATACTTAATTTATAAATTTTAATTAACGCATTGAAACAGTCAAAGGATAATTTGGTGTTAATTCTTTACCAAAAAATTTTCCTTTTTTTTTGTATTTTTTAATATAATTTTTCATTGTAATTTTAAAATCTCTAGCATGTTCTTCGCCAAATAAAATCATAATATCAGTTTCTGGTCGTAAAAGTATTTCACGAATCATTAAATAATCAGATATTTCAGCAAATGCTCTCTGTAATATTTTAATATTATTGTCTCTATTATATGAATTATTAGATAATTTAAAAAATTTTTCTACATTCTTAATATCATTTTCATAATACATTTTTAAATTATGAATTAAATTTGGAGGCATATTATCAGGCACTGAACAAAATTTTAAAACATCATATGTCAATTGCTTAAGTCTTTTACATAATGCTAGGAAAAAATGGTTATTTTCTTTGTAAACATCTTTTCCATATAAAATGTTTTGCCAATTTGGATATTCATCAACTTTAATATGTCTTCGCTTATCTCCACCAAAAATTCTTGGACTATAGTAAAGATTTGTATTTGCAATAAATTCTCTCATATTTTTACTTTCTAAATTAAAAGTTTTTTTTAATTCAGAAAATGCTTGTTGTTTTTCTGAAACAGATGTAAATGATAGTCCTCGCATTTCAAGATATAAAGATTTGTGAGTATCATATTCATTTTGAATAAAATTTAAAAGAAAATGCGGCACTAACCATGTATCTTCTTTCTTAACTTTATAAGAAAAATTACTTGGTAAGTGTTGTTCACCAATAACTGTAATTGTTTTTCCTGAAATCTCAAATTGAGTATAACTTTTTGCTGGATATAAATACGCCATTGTTGTTTGCTAAATTTTTATTAGTCTTTACATTTGATTTTAATTAATCGATTTTAATTATTATCTTTTTTCTGGGACACGAATTTTTTATTTATTTTTTTAAATGCTTATACAAAATCCAATCCGATGTTTTCTTCTAACTCAATATATCTCATTCTTTGAATTAGAATATTCCGTATTTTATTTTTATATAAACATACAGAAATTAATGATACTATAATTAAAATTATAGCACAAGGAATAATAATTAATAAGTAATTAATATGATTTTTTGACGATTCTGGTGTAATTTCATCCCAAGTATAATCTTTATTATTAACAATTTCAAAATGATAATGTTTATCTTTTGTATAAACATCACCTTTATATTCAATCGGCTGACATTCACATTCAATTGGTTTCATTCCACATTGATTTTTATAAATAATATTAATTTTCCAAGAAACAACTTTATCTTCTGGATCAATTATTTCTAAATCATCTCTTGGGTGTTTCGGGCCATCAACCAAACCATATTCACTTAAAGCTATATTATAGATTTTTATTTCCAATGCCATCCAATTTTTTACACCTTTTTTCTCTCTACCTTGCCAACTATGTATTTGTGGAACAATATTATATGAAATATCTGGACCACCATTCCTTAAACCCATTATGTGGCCTTTATCTAATTGATATTCATATCCAGTAGTTTTATTCATTCCTGTTTTACACTCACTATTAAAAGGTTTCGGCGGG
>ERZ651768.524-NODE-524-length-29054-cov-6.782414_pt1 | contig 29054 bp, 26 predicted proteins | sample MGYA00514754_ERZ651768 | MGnify/ENA metagenome assembly ERZ651768
AATGGGTAGAAAAAAAAATAAGGGCAAAAAAAAAAAAGTTTTATTAAGTTTGAGTGAATTTAGTCAAAAATATGGTATAGAATTATTCGAAGAAGAAAATTTCTCATTACCGACAGCTCCATCTGGTATAATCGCTCCTTCTCCTCAACAAAATGATGAATATTTACAGAAAGATAATTGGAGAGGAAGTAATGTGAGAACAAGTAATAATGATGTCGAAATTGGAAGTAACGCTGATACGGAAATTAACTGGCGTAAAAAATCTTTAGATGCATCTAAATTTTCTTTTAGAAATAAAGAAAATAGTAAATATATTCCGCGCGTTTCCAAATTTACTACTACAAATAGTAGTAATATTAATAGTTATTCTTTATCAAATAAAAAGAAATTTACATTAAATAATAGTAATAATTCACAAAGAGTATCTAAATTTTTAATAACAAAGAAAGAAAGTAAAAATATTTTTGTTCCATCGGGAAGATTTAATTTAAAAAAAGATCCTTCTAGTTCTGTACAATTTAATAAATGTCAAGAAGATTTATCTAAAAAGCAAGACATTAAATATGAGGAAAAAAATATTCCAAATATTTTGGAAAATAAAGATGTTGAATTATTAAAGAAAAAAAAGAAAAAAAAGAAAAAAAAGAAAAAGAATACTTTTTTTCTTACTGATCTTACACAAGAGGAAAAAGATATGATTAAAGAAAGTTTAATTTCTTATGAGGATGTTGATGAAAAAAAAGAAATTAACGAACAAAGTGAAGAAGACGATGATTATAGTGAAAATGACGAAAATATTTCACGAAACTATTATGATTTTGAACCAAAGTATATTTAAATGAAAATTGAAATTGAAAATAAAATTTATAAAAATATATAAAAATAAAAAATGTTAAATTCTTCTAAAACTGATATGTTACGACACGAATCTGTAAAAAACTGGTGGATGGTTTGTTTAAATAAAGGTTGGGTTGTTAATCGTTCTGATAAATGGTCTTGTAATTTTTCTTTACATAAAACTGATATGTATAATTCTTATAAAAAGTCTTGCGTTGGCGAACCTTTAGGTATTTTGATGTTTTGGTGTCATATGCATAAACTTGTAAAATATGTTAGTGAAACATCTACTCATGTAGAATTACCTGAATTGGTTGTTTGTCGTCAATATTTTCCTAATGATAAATGGAGAACTCGCGAACACGTATTTGATCATAGTAATTTATCTGATAATGAATTAACAAATAGTGTTCATAATTGGTGGAATGTTTGTTTGACGAATGGGCGAATTCATGATGTTGCTACTTCTAACTGGGAAAGTGAAAAAGTTTCACTTTCTAAAAAGGAGTTATACGATGCTTATAAGAATCATTGTTCTGGTCGTGTTTTTGGAACTCTTATGTTTTGGAAACATCTAACATCTGTTTTGTCAGTAAAACATGAAGTAGGACTAACGGCAAAAATTCCTTCTCTTTTAGAATGCCGATTACGGGATAATCGATGGAAAAATGAACATCATCGTGTATTTAAACCAACACATGTATTGAGTTATTAAATACAAAATAGATAAGTATTAATTTTTTAACTTTTAGAAATAAAAGCAATGTAAACAAAAAAAAAAAAAATTGAAAATTTAAGGTATTAAATAAATAATATTTTAAATATAAACTTTAAATATTAATAATATTTTGAAATGTCTTTTGAAAATTGTAAAAAAATGCGAAAGAGGAGACCTAAAATCCCTTTTGGTATATATTATGACTATCGTAATGATAATTATGAAAGAAATTTATGTTTGTATAATGCTCTGTCAAAATTATGTAATTTTTACGAAATTAAGATTGGAAACTATAAAAATGTAAAACCAGAAAGATGGATTAAACATCTTATTTCTCGTGAAAATAGGAGAAAGAAAAATGAAATGGGGGATACAATTGATGTTCAAAATTTCATAAAATTTTGGAATAACAAAGGATATAAAATTGCTATATTATTTGTTGATGGGGAAAAAAATTTTAAGGAGGGATTTGTTAATGAGGATTATAAAAATTACCCAGATCATTATGATGTATTTGTAATTGAATGGCAAGATAATTATAATCAAAATTTATTACATTTTGAGGCAATTGATGACGATGATGAAATTGATAATATATGTGAAAAGTTTTTGACACAAGATAATGAGTTTTTAACCTGGTTATAAATTAATAAATTTCATACGGGACTTATTTTTTACCACCTTGAAATACTACTGGAGTAGGAGGGATAGCAGTAGCAGTTGGGACAGGAATATAAACGGGCTTTGGTGCTGATGCTGGTGTTGGTGTTGGTGTTGGTGTTGGTTTTTGTGCTGGTTTATCATTGGATCCATAAAAGAAAATAGTCCCACCTATTACAGCAATTATACCTATAATTGGTAATATAGCAAAGCCAATTAGTGCCGGTTTTAGAAATTCTTGTATTTCTACAATAACAATTTTTATCATTTTTTTTAGTCTTCCAATTGTATTATCTTTTAATGTTTTAAGTAATTTTTTAATAATTTCTAACACCTTTTCAATAATTTTGCTAAAAGTTTTTTTAATTGGATCTAATACTGATTTTAAAGATGGTAATAATCCAAAATGTTCAATTTTTTGCCTTGAAAAAATAAAAATGGATAATAATAAAATAAAGATGATATTAAATAATTCTATATTATTTTTGACAAATCCCCCGATTTGTGGACTTGGTCTAGTATAAATATAAAGTGCGGATCCAATACAAGTTAATATTAAAAATCCAAATCCAATTCCAATTGCCCAAAAATATGGCATTAGTGGAGTAAATATTGGTCCAAATATTGTTTCTAGAATTTTACCAATAGTTGTTAAAACAAAGTCAAATGCTTCATTTAATCCTTTCGTTATACCATTTTTCATTCCGTCAATAATTGAACTTAATATTTCTGATATTTTTTTGGGCAAAGATTTTATGAAATCTATTGCTTTCTTAATTCCTCCGGTTACTTTTTTAAAACCTTTTTTAATACCTTTACCGACTTTTTTAGCACCTTTTTTAATACCTTTACCGGCTTTTTTAGCAGTTTTTTTAATACCTCTACCAACTTTTTTAACACCTCGTTTTGCTTTACGAAATGTTTTTTTAAACCAACCAAAATGTTCAATTATTTTTTGACTATAATTTTTAATAAAAATAATTATTCCAATTATTACTATTAGAATTATCAATTCTATATAATTCATTCTATATAACTATATAGAATATTTTAATCTAAATAGATTCATTTATAAAAAAAAAATTGATTATATAAAAATATAAAGATAAATAAATAAATATAAAATATTTTTATAAGTTAGTAATTATATAAATATAATCAAAATGGGATCTTGTATATCTTGTAAAATGAAAGAAACAAATGGGAACGGGGATAATGTAGTAATACCACCACTTTCAAGAAATGGGAATAGAAATATGCGTAGAATTACTGAATGTAATATTCCTGATTTTTTAGAACAATTTAAAAAAAAAATTCCTAAAATTATCTATATTAGAAATGATAGTTATTTAAAGAGAACAAATAACTGGAAATGCAAATTTCCATTAGATGTACCTAATCAAAAAGAATGTTTAATTTGTTGGAAAAAAATATGTAAGTGTGAATGTGAATATGAGAAATATAATTCTAAAAAATGTAATTCTAAAAAATTTTATTTAAAAACATGTTGTGATCAGTATTATCATGTTAATTGCTTAAATGCTTGGATGAAATGTAAGAGTTTATGTCCAATTTGTAAAAACTTTATTATAATTTTAAGTCATATTGATTATGACAAAAAATCAGGGAAAAAAAAAATTGTTGGATACGAAACACATACGTACAAACTTTATAATTTATATGGAGATGAAATACCTATTCAGCATATATGGGAGCCCCCAGTTGATATGAATAGATTATTTTCAGATGAAGATGAACTTCATCATGAACTTTTAGAAGAATCTTTAGAAGGGTCTTTAGAAGAATCTTTAGAAGAATCTTTAGAAGAATCTTTAGAAGAGTCTTTAGAAGAGCTTTTAGAAGAATCTTTAGAAGAATCTTTAGAAGAGCTTTTAGAAGAGAAAGTAGAAAGTAATGAGTCTTCTTATGAGATAATTGAAAATAATGTAGTAATACCACCACTTTCAGAAGTGGAAAGATTTGTAGAAGAATCTGCTGACAGAGAATCAGTTGTAGTAAGAGAAATTATATTTTCTAATTCGACAACTCAAGTTATTTAAAAAGTAATGGTTAATTTTGTAAAAATAAACCATTAATTTTTACCATATTAAATATAATAGTTTCCGAAACTGGATCAAAGCAAAAATAAAATTGAAAATGGGAACTATAAGAATGTTGAGAAAGTTTATTTATATATTATAAATATTAGCAGGGTTTATAATACAAATTTTAAAAAATTAAAACTACATTTATTTATTTAGTTTATAATTGTGAAAAAATAATTAGATAATTAAAAAGTAAAAAAATCAAGATAAGTATTTTCACCATATTAAAATATGGTGAAGTAAAATAAAATTAATTAAAAAGAAACTAATTAATAAAAAAAACGATAATTTTTATATTATTGTTGAGTTCCTATAACTCAGTTGGTAGAGTGTTGGTCAATTATGGCCTAAATGAAGGAAGCAAAGCCTTTGTTATAGTATATAGTTCGGGGAAGCCCCCTAATTACTTAATATAATACGAAGTATATTAGAAATAATATATGAAGAACAGTGTTAATTACACTTATCATATGTATTATATTATTTTAGGGTAATCCCGATGTCAAAAACTAAGTCTGTTATGATAAGGATATGTTTTTGGCGGTAGAGACTGAAAATATGCTAGCATGAAAAGATTAATCATCTTTAATGATTGCTAAAAGAGACAGTCCGTGCCATAGATATCGTAAATCTATGGAATTCACGCTTATGAGCCGAAAGCCGAGGGTTCGAGCCCCTCTAGGAACATATTTACGAAAAATATCGTAAATTCTTTAACTTAATTAAAGTAAAATTTAATTAAGTTTTAAAATTGAATTATTTATATAAAATAATCATAAAATGAAGTTATGTCCTTATTGTAAAAAAGAGGTTATAAAAAAACGAAATAAGTTTTGTAATCGAAGTTGTTCTACATCATATAATAATATTCAACGAACTTTAGAATATAAACAAAATGGTAATACAAAAAAATGTAATACCTGTAAATTGGTATTAGATATTACAAATTTTTATAAAAATGATGGAAAATGTAAGAAATGTTTAAAAGAAACAAGAAAATGTAAACATAAAAAACGAAGAGCACATTGTAAAAAATGTTCTCCTCAAAATTTCTGCGAACATGGAACAAGAAAGGAGGATTGTTCTAAAGGTGATTGTCATGGAAGTCAAATCTGCGAACATAATCGTAGAAAAAGTGAATGTCATGAAGGTGATTGTCATGGAAGTCGTTTCTGCAAACATAATCAAAGAAAAAATGAATGTCCTAAGTGTGGGGGTTCTAGTTTATGTATTCATTGTAAATATATTCAAGTAAAATCAAGATATGTAGAATCACTTGATAAAAAAGTTAAATGTTGTAGTGGTTGTTTTTATAAATTTTATCCAAATGATAAAATACCAAGACGGTATAAATTAAAACAGCATTATTTTAATGATAAATTAAAAGAAAAATTTGGAAATGATTTTTTACAATATGATCGTAAAATTAATGGTGGTTGTTCAGGAAAAATTCCAGATTGGTTTTTAGATTGTTATACTCATAGTATAATTATTGAATTAGATGAAGAACAACATAAATATACATCTTGTGATGAAAAACGAAATATGGAATTATTTAGAGATTTAGGCAATAGGCCTCTTGTTATAATTCGTATTAATCCTGACAAGTATAAAATTGGTAAAACAAAAAAAATTGGTTGTTTTGATTTTGATGATAAAAATAATATAAAATGTTTAACTGATGAATTTGATATTAGATTTAATAAATTAGTTAAAAATTTGCAATTCTTTATTGATAATCAACCAATAAAAGAATTAACTATTAAGAAATTATTTTTTAATAAAAAAAGTAGTTAAAGAAATATTTATTTAACAATATGTAGAAGTATATAGTTTCGCATATATTAGCCTGAGTGGCGGAGTGGTCTAACGCGTCGGTCTTAAGCACCGATATCTTAGGATACACAAGTTCGAATCTTGTCTCAGGCATATATCCCTTATTTAAGGGATTTTTGAGTGTTGATGGTTAAATTCCATTTACACTCGTGTAAGAAGATATGGTGCAACGGTAGCACATTGGATTCCAGACCCAAAGGTTGACAGTTCGAATCTGTCTATCTTCATTAAGGTTGAATGGCAGAGTGGTCTAATGCGATTGTTTCAAGCACAATTATCTTCGGATGCAAGAGTTCGAATCTCTTTTCAACCATTTTATAGTTCGTTTAAATTAAATGAATTAATATATATAATATAGTATATTGTTTGCTTTTACAATATACTATTTATCTGCTTCCATGGCTCAGTTGGCAGAGCGAGTGACTGTTAATCACTAGGTCACAGGTTCGATCCCTGTTGGAAGCGTAAATCCTACTTAGGATTTAGTTGTAATTAAGTTTACATAAACTCGCCGTAGCTCAGTTGGTAGAGCGGGGGACTGTAATTGGTATAATAGAAATCCCTAGGTCACTAGTTCGAATCTAGTCGGCGAGAAGGAAATTTAAAAATCATTTTCTAGCTTAAATTAAATTTACTATTTTATTAATTTAATTTAAGCTAGAAAATGATTTTTAAAATAATAGTCCGAAAAAGACTTTAAACTATTTTGGGGATGTAGCTCAATCGGAAGAGTGCGACATTTGCAATGTTGAGGTAGGGAGATCGAAACTCCTCTTCTCCAAATAAAATTGATATTTGATATTATTTTATCAAATACTATCAAATGTCAAAAGCAAGAATTTATAAACAAAAAAATTGGATTCCAAGTATGATTAATGATGCAAAAAGAAATGAAAAAAAAAAATTTCCTAATGTTGAGAAACCAATAACAACAGAATATATTAAAAATCAACAAAAATTACAAAATAATAAATGTCTTTATTGTGATTGTGAAATGAAATATGGTATTGGTGTAAATAGAAAAAAGAATCGAAAAGCTATTACATTAGAAAGAATTTCAAGTGATTTACCACATACAAATTCTAATTGTGTATTAATTTGTCAAGGATGTAATTTAATGAAAAATTCAACAGAGTTTAGAAAATTTGTTGAAAAATGTACTTATATTTCTAATAAATTCAAATATGTATTTGATTAGTCCGCAATGACGAAAAAACTACGAAGCCTTATTTGCCCTTATAGCTCAGTGGCAGAGCACTCCCTTAGTAAGGGAGAGATCGGGAGTTCGATCCTCTCTGAGGGCTGTGTAAAAAGATACACTATAAAGGGCATAGCCCCTTTTTTACCCTCTGAGTGTTATCCCACTCTTAGGGTGTGACACGGGTTGGTTTTTGGTCAATTTTGGTCGCTTGGGATTCAAATCTCATTAGGATACCAATCCCCCCATACAGGTGGTTCTGTATGGGGAGGGGGAATGGTTGAAAAAATAAAACTTACACAAAAAAAAAAAAAATAAAAAAAGTTTTTCAGTGTTTCTGAAATTAGGAGTGTCTATAGACAAAGTAAGTGTTTATTCCGGCGGAGAATAAAAAAAAAAATTTATAGAAAAAATTTTTGGTATTTTCCAAATTTATAAAAAAAAAAGAATATTATATTCGGTGTTTTCCGAATATAATTAAAAAAAAATTTAATTAAAAAAAATTAATTAAAAAATTAGAAATTCGGTGTTTCGAATTTCTACATATTATTTTTATTAAAATAAAAAATCTAATAATCTTAAAAATGTATAAGAGAATGTATTTCTCTTTTTTTTGTATTCGTAAATTTTAGATATAATTTTTGGAATTATATTTCTTTAATACACGAATTTTGGGTGGTCTATTTTTTTTATTAGACCTTATATAAATATATAAATATACTATCTTTAGTTGGTTTAATATAGAATTAACTAAATTGAAAGTCTGTATATGACTAGTTTAAAAACTAGATTTAATTTTTGGAAATTTTATGACACCATGGCCGAGCGGTTAAGGCGATAGATTAGAAATCTATTGAGATTTTCTCGCACAAGTTCGAATCTTGTTGGTGTCGTGGTTATTGGCTATTGGTTACTATTTAGTTTAATTCTAATAGTGCCGATTAAATATGTGTAGATGTGGATACTTGATATATATTTTGATATCATTCAAAATTCTATGAGTGCATTTTCTACAATAATATTTTTGAAAAAGGTCTATCGATGACCTTATATGGTGGTATCCAGATAAAGTATAATTACTATAGTTATAATCTGGAGTTTGTAAATATAATTTTGCATTATTTTTACATAGTTCATACTCACAAGTAGGATATAAGTATTTGTCTATGATACAGATAATATTTATATCTAAAAGTGTTAAATTGTACAATTCTTCTATTATCTTCATTCTATTTAAAATATATGTTTTCTTACTTCACAAAGTAATAAAATACATATAAAATACATATAAACTATTTAAGTATTTTAAATGTTATAAATATGAGAAGAAAGAGTTTATGAAGTTTGTACACCTTACGTATTAAATTTTGTAAAAAAGTAGTGTTGAAATTAATATATTATATATATAATATCGTTGATTTTGACGATGCCCCCATAGCGTAATTGGACAACGCGTGTCGCTTCTAACGACAAGATTCCCGGTTCGAGCCCGGGTGGGGGTGGTAAAAAAATTTTTACTTAAAATAAAAATTGATTTTGTTTTAAATAAAAGTAAATAAAAGTAAATAAAAGTATATAAATGAATCTTTGTAATCCCAAAATATGTAATTGTGAACAAGGTAGAAAAATAAAATATACTAATATTGATGATATTAATACTTTAATAAATGAATTTACGAGTAATAATCCAAATGTTACTTGTCGTCAAGTACAAATGAATATGGATATTTATGATATATATTATGATTATATTGATGATGAATTATTTAGTTTTCATTTTGGAGAAAAGGATTGGGAAAAACCATTAGAATATTTTTTTAATGGTTATAAAGATGTTGATAATGATTTTGATTTACATGACAATATATTTTGTCATTTTGAAGATTCTGAGGAAATGATAAAGATTTATCATACATATATTCCAACAGGTTATCACGGATATGATAAATATGAATTATTTACTGGACAATTAAAAAACAGTATAATAGAAGCAGTACATGACTCATTTTATAAAATGTTATATGATATGTCATTTGAATCAATTCGTTATGTAATAGAATTATTTAATAATAGAATTAAAAATAAAACCTTGTAAAGTATTCGATTAATCCAAAAACAAAGTTGGTCTATAATTAAAATAAAAATAAAATAGATTATTTTTAATTTGATTATATAAATAATGAGTTGTGATTTATGTGAAGAATGTCAAAGAAAAAGGCAAATTAAATACACTGAAGTTGAAGATATTAATAATCTTATTAATGAGTTTTCGGGAAATATTACAGGAGAAAATAGTATTACTAAAAATGATAGGAAAACGAAAATGTATATGGATATCTATGATTTATATTATGATTATATTGGAGAAAACTTAGTTAATAAGTTTTATGATTTATCCGAAAATTGGAAAGATACTTTAGAATGGTTTGAGGATGAAGATTTGGAAGAAGAAGTATATGAGAATCTTGGAAATAACGAGATTATGATAAATATTTATAATGAATATCTTCCTGTTGATTGTTATGGATTCAATTTATTTGATAGTGATGCAAGGAATAGTATAATAGAAAAAATTCATGATGCGTATTATGAATTAGAGCGGGAAATAATGATTGATATATTTTATGAGATTCAAAAATTATTTAGTGGTAGAATTAAAAATAAAAATTTTTTAAATTTTTTTACCAGCTTAAGTATCCCTGCTTAAGTAAAGAGTAGCCATATATGATACGAAAATAGCAAGTATATTAATCATACTTAGTGATAAGCCATTCATAAATTTTGGGATACTATGTTCTGATCCCATAGCAAATAACATAGCACCAGCAATAATAGGTGGTAAGACAGAAGTTGATATACCTGTACCAATAATAGCAGTTGTAATATCTGCATCATCTGTACAATGTGTTCTTGCTAAAAGAATACCTCCGGCAATAGCAATAAGAACAATAAACCAAAATTCAGATGCTGGCCAATTCATATCCATTGAAATCAAACTACCTACTCGTCCTAAAATAGTTTTTGCTTCAGAACTTGCATCTTTATTATCTTCATCGGATAATGCATTATCAAATGTATTTTTTAAAATTGGGAAAAATTGATAAGAAAGATAAGCAACACATCCTCCAATTACTATAACTACAACTATCATTGTAATTAAATGTAATAAACTAAGGTAAAGAGTTGAATAGTGTCCTCTAAGTAAAGATATTGCTAAATTGATAAGTGGTTTTAAAACAGGTGAAATCAACATACTGCCGATTACAACAGTTTCACTATTCAATGCGAATCCACACGAAGAAATTATAGAAGCGAGAATAACAAAAAGATAATCTTGTTTTGTTACTTTATTATGTGAAGTTTTATATAAGCAATTTTTTAAAGTCATTGTTTCTATATATATATAAAAAAGAAAATATTAAAATTGAGTAATTATATATTTATTTACTAAAAAATAATCAATCATGTCAATTTCACAAAAATCATTCGAATTGTCATATGATAAAGAAGATTGTCTTGAAAATGTAATAAAATTTATTAATAGTGGCAAAACATTAGAAGAGGTATTTGATATATATCCAATTAGCACAAGTGATCATTTAGATTCGGTTAAAACGGTTATTAACAAATATAAAGAACGAAATTTACAAAACGGATTTTCTAAATATGTAAATAAGAAAGGTGCTTTTGCTGCTTTAGCAGATGAAAAAAGTACATTTATTAGTATAGGTTCTCCATTTACTTATAGTTTTAAAAATTTTGATAAGGAAAGTGGTCTCTTTTTTCCAGATCGTAGCGAAGGTGAAAAGAAATAATTTTAAATATAAGTCCCGTAAATTTTTATAATTTTCTATTTTTTTTCCTTAAATTCATATGGTTTAAGACATTTTTCAGTAAAATAGCCAATTCCATAAGGTAGTACAACAACATATGGAACATAATTATTTTTCCGAATTTCAATAATTCTTCCTTCTCCATAAGGAGTCATTACAGGGTCAGCGACTTTCCATTTTTTTGTTGAATTACACACTCCCATATTTTTGAATTTTGTGGTTAAATTATTTACAATTGTCATAACAAAGTTAATCGTGTTATATTTAAATATATAAATTATTTAATATTTATAAAGATGAGTATTACAAATGATGATGAAAAATCAATTTTAATAAATTTAGAATCTTCTATAATAAATTTAAAAAACATTGAACAATTAGTAGATTCTGTATCAGATGATGTAAGATTTGTTCTTTTAGGCGAATCAACACATGGAACTCATGAATTTTATAAAATGCGATCCGAAATGACAAAATTGTTAGTAAAAAAACATAATTTTCAAACTATATTAGTTGAGGGGGATTGGCCTTGTTTTTACAAAATAAATAAATATATAACAAGTGAAAAATCTTCTGATAATACGGCAATAGAAGCAATAGATGGAATAAAAAAATTTCCATTATGGATGTGGAGAAATAGTATAATATCTGAATTAATTGAATGGTTACGAAATTTTAATTTGGAATTTAATAAAAATAAAGATCCAATTCGTATGTTAGGATTAGATTGTTATTCATTAATTCAATCTAAGAAATGGTTAATAGCTTTTTTAAAACTAGTTGATAAAGATTATGCTAAAGTAATAAAACAGAGATTATCTTTTCTTAAACATTATAAAAATGAAAATGACTATGGAAAAGATGTTACTCAAGGTAAATTAAGTCAACATGCTAACTATATTCAGCAATTATTTCAAAAAATTTTATCAGAAATACAATGGGATAAAATGGATACTTATTTAAAACGATGTGATGAATTAGGAATAGATAAATTTGCCGCAATATCAGCTGAACAATGTTGTGAAATAATGGTAAATGCGGATGAATATTATCGGAAATTATATCTAGAACCACCTGGTTCAAACGCAAGTTGGAATACTCGTGATCAACATATGACAATGACAATAATGAGATTACAAGAACAATTACAAAAAATTTCTAAAACGAATAAAGAACAAAAGATAATAGTTTGGGCACATAATTCTCATGTGAAAGATGCTATGGCGACAAGTCGTGGTAGTCAATCATTTGAAAAAAATAATGCTTGGAATTTGGGTCAGATGGTAAGAAGTATGTTTGGTAAAGATAAAGTAAAAATATTTGGATTTCATACATATACAGGAACAGTTACTGCTAGTAGTAAATGGAATGAACCATGTATGAAATTTGAGTTAAAAAAAGCAATTGATGAATCTTGTGAAAACTTTTTTCACAAAGTTGCTGTATTAAATAATATGAAACAATTTTTTATTAATACAAATAAAATAGAAGGGAATTTTTTTACAACGCCTCGCATACAACGCTATATTGGTGTTAACTATCTCCCTGATAACGAATTAAGAAGTCATTATGAAAAGGGTAAAATTGGAGAACAATATGATGTAATTGTATTTGTAGATGAAACTACTGCATTGAAAGAATTAGATACTGGAATATGGAAAAGGTAATAAAAATTGTCTAAAGTATTTAATTATTTTAGTTATAAATATTATTAGAAGAAGGTATGGCTGGTAAAAGAGTTGGTTTGAAAAGATTGGCAAGAGAATATATAACAATATTAAAAAATCCGGTTGAATGTATTGAAGCACATCCATTAGAAGAAGATTTCTTTGAATGGTATTATGTTTTAAAACCGGTTCAATCTCCATATAATGATGGTGTTTATTATGGTAAATTGGTTTTTCCTAGTGAATATCCTATGAAACCTCCTGATATCTATATGATAACACCGAGTGGTAGATTTGAAACTAATACTAAAATATGTTTATCAATGTCAAGTTTTCATCCAGAGAGTTGGAATCCAAGTTGGTCAGTATCAACAATATTACTTGGTATAATGAGTTTTATGTATGAAGATACGATAACAACTGGATCAATAGAAACTACTATAAAACAAAAAAAAAGATATGCTAGAAAGTCTTTAAAATTTAATAAAAAATTTGACAATTTTAAAAATTTTTTAAAAAAGCAAGTAACATCATTCGATACATATATAGTAAATGATGAAGAAGAAAGTATTGGGAGGTGTAGATATTGTTATGATACAGATGGTGATTTAATTTCTCCTTGTGAATGTAAGGGTAGTAATAAACATGTTCATTTAGAATGTTTAAAAAAGTGGCAATATTCAACATTATTATCACAATCAACACACCCAAAATATCAAACGGATATAGATGAAAAGTGTAATGTTTGTTTATCAAAATTTATAGTAAAACCGGATAGCAGACATGAAATGATATTAGGATTTACTGGTAAAGAGTTAGCAAATATGTTAGACTTAGGTTTTTTGATAGTTTCGGGTAAGGAATCATCTAATTATAATTCTTATGTAATGGAACAAAATAAGGATGATAAAAAATTAATTGGTAATATTAGTAATTGGACGAATGCTATTTATTTGATTACAAAAGTAAGAAAAGAAAATGATAGTATTAATCCAACTGATGGTATTTATGCAATAGATTTAACAAGACCAATAAAAATTGTTCCAAAATATGTATTTTCATTGGATAATAAAATTATACATTTACGTTCAATTTGGAAAAAATATTATTCAGATATTATGGAATTAGAATTTTTAGATTTAAAGTTATTTATTGGTGGTCCATGTAATCCAGAATATTGTACTGGAGTTTGTATTTTAGAAGATATATCTAGATTTTCAATTACTTTTAAAGATTCAAATCTTGTTCCGACATTGAATCAAAATAATAAAAGTATGATTGTTGGACCTATTAGAAATATAATGAAATTAGTCAAATTTTATTATAGACGAACAAAAAAAAAAGTAAAAATTAATGGTTATTTAGGATTTGCCGGATGGAATAGAACTCAATTACTAGGGGAAATATCGCGAGGTGGTTGGGGAATGTGTATGTCTGATATTGAAGATGTGACTAGAAAATCATACGAAAATATCTGGGAAGATATTTATAATACAGGTCGTCCGATGTTTGCTCCTAAAACAGATTATTCAAATGATTATGACATATCATCTTTACAAGAGTAAAAAATGATATAACAAATTCATCTTATAAACATAAAATTATAAATGTTCGAGTCTAGTGTTTTAGAACTTTCTTACCAAATATTTTGTTTAATGTTATTAAGTTCAATATGTTATTTGATATATGTATTTATATTTTATGAAATAACATTTGAAAGAGCCTTAAGACATAATGGTTATCTTTTAAATTTTGTATGTCGTAGAAGATTCGGGGGTGAAAATGAACCAGAAAGACAATTATACTTTTTCTATGGAATCCCGTCATAAAGAATTTCGTTTAATTTGAATTTATTTTATTTCATAGTAATAAATAAAATGAATCCAATAATAGTAATTTTAGCTGGTGGATTAGGAAAAAGGATGAAATCCGAATTACCAAAAATTTTACATCTTGTTGGTAATCTACCAATGTTAGTTCGTGTAATTTATGAAGCAAGGAAATTAAATCCTCAACAAATAATGATAGTTGTCGGTCAATATAAGAATATTATAGAACAAACAATTTTAAAATATACATTAATGAATGATATTACATTTTGTATTCAAGAAATTCCATTGGGAACGGGTCATGCTATACAATGTTGTGTTGATAGTTTAAAAGGTGAGAATTTAGAAAGTAAGGTTTTAATTCTTCAAGGAGATTGTCCTTTAATGACATCAGAAACAGTTAGACCAATGTTAAGTTTTGAACATGTCAAAGTTATGACGGTAATAAAAGAAGAACCAAGTTATTATGGTCGAATAATCGAGGAAAATGGGAAATTTGCAAGAATAGTTGAGGCTAAGGATTGTAATCCAGAGGAATATCAAATTACAAATGTAAATTGTGGTATTTATTCATTTACAAATAAGCATCTCATAAAATATGCTTATGAGATTAAAAATGAAAATGCTCAAAATGAGTATTATTTGACAGATTTAATAGAAATAATAAAAAAAGGTGAGGATGTTGATATAGAGACATATAAATTGCCTGAAAATAAAGAGTATGAATTAACAAATGTTAATGACCAAGATACATTAAAATTAGTTAATGATTATTTATCTAAACTTTAGATTAATTTTTTGATATTTCATTTTTGAATGATTTTTTAATAGTGTCAAGTTTTTTTTGTAAACTTTTAATAGATTTTTGTAATTCATTTTGTGGTGTTGTATTAGATTTTGTTTTAATTTTGATATGTAAATAAGGTTTTAAAGGATGTGGTATTCTATATCCAGAGAATATAACATTATTATTTTCGAGTAATTCAGTTTGAATTGCGTTTCCTATTGTATGATCTTCTTTAATTAGTTCAAATTGTACGAAATTATTTTCTTTATTATCTATTTTTATTTTGTAGTCTTCTTGGAATTTATAAACTTGATAAGAATCTATATCGTTCATTTCTATATTACTTATATAGAAATATTTATTAAATTTAACTAAATTTAATTTAATTCTATAAAATTGATTTCTTATAATAAAGTATTAATAAACCAAAAGAGTAATGGTTAAAACGAAATTTTTAGTAATTGTTGAATCGCCATCAAAATGTCAAAAAATAGAGAATTATTTGAATGAATCGTTTAAGAATTATACATTCAAATGCGTTGCTTCAGTTGGACATATTATGAATCTCCCTCGCAAAAAATTATCTATTGACGTGGAAAATGGATTTAAACCGGATTTTAGTATAATTCCGGATGAAAATAATTTAAAAACAGTTAATAGTATAAAAGCGTTATCTCGTAAATATAAAAATATAATTTTAGCAACTGATCAAGATAGAGAGGGTGAAAGAATAGCATTTGATTTAGCAACTTTATTAAAATTGAATATAAAGGATAAAAATCGTATGGTTTTTAATGAAATTACAAAACCGGCTATTTGTAATGCTTTTAATAATTTAAAAATAATTAATAAGAGATATGTTGATTCTCAAACAGCGAGAAGAGTATTGGATAGATTAATTGGATATAAAATTTCTGATATGACTATGAGAGAAGTTCAAAAGCGGGCAAGTGCTGGAAGAGTTTTATCAGTAACAACTCGTATAATATATGATAGAAGAAATGAAATTAACGAACATATAGAGGAGTTTGAATTTATTACTAAAGGTAATTTTAAAACTGTTGCCAAACATATATTGAGTGATTGTGATTTAAATAAAAAGTATAAAGATAAAAAGAAGATTGTAAGTTTTTTAAAAAAGATTCAGAAGAGTGATTTTTATGTAGGTTCTATAACATCAAAAGAAAAACAATCTAAACCACCAGCTCCATTTATAACATCAACAATTAATCAAGCTTCACCTTATAGTGTAAAAAAGACAACACAGGTATTACAAAGTTTATATCAAAGTGGTTTAATTACGTATATTAGAACAGATTCTACTGCTATTTCAAAAGATTTTCAAAAGAAAATTTTGGATTTTGTTGGAACAAAATATGGTAAAAAATATGTAAAGGGTAGAGAGTATACAAAAAAAATAAAGGGTTCTCAAGATGCTCATGAGTGTATTCGTCCAACGGATATTGAAAAGAAATCAAGTGAAATAAAAATTTCGGATAATAGAAAATTATATGATATAATTTGGAAAAGGACTGTAGCAAGTCAAATGAGTGATTATATTTATAATTCTAAAACTATAAAAATTAATATAAAAAAATATAAAGATTTTTTTACAAAAATTTGTAATGAAACTATATTTGATGGATGGAAGAAGTTATATATGGTTGCTGATGATAAAAAGCAAATTTTGATATGTAAAACAATAAAGGAAAATGAGAAACTTAAAATGGAATCAATTACATCTAAGCAAACTTATAGTAAACCTATTGGAAGATATACAGAAGGGGCATTAATAAAAAAGTTAGAAAATTTAGGAATTGGTCGTCCATCTACTTATGGTGGTTCTGTATCAAATATGGTATATAAAAATTATGTAAATAAAGGAAGTGTAGAAGGTAAAGAGGTTGATTCATTATCAATAACTGTAACGCCTAAAACAATGAATGAAAAAATAACAAAAGAAGTTATTGGTGCTGAACATAATAGATTGATATTAACTCCTCTTGGTGATAAAATTACTTTATATATGTTGAAGAATTTTCCAGGTATAATCGATTATAATTATACTTCAAATATAGAAAATGATTTAGATATAATTGCGGATGGTAATAAGGTATGGAATAAAGATGTAGTTGAAAAATATTATAATGTTTTTATGCCAACTGTAACGAAATTAAAAACATCTTATTATAAAAATCGTAAAAAATGTAAAGAAGATGGTGTTTGTGTGGATCGTTTTTTAATTGGGGAATATGATGGTAAAAATTTATATAGATTTAGTTCTAAATGGGGTCCTCGGGTTAGATATGGTGAATTTGGAGAAGATGATACACTATATTTACCAGTAACTCCAGGTACATTATTATCAGATTTAACATTAGAAGATGCTATATCATTTTTTCCAAAAAATGTAGGAACTTATCTTAGACATCCAATAATGTTACACCATGGTAGTGGAAAATCAGCATTTTATATTAAATATAATGGTTCTAATTATCCACTTCATTGGGATTATAAGAAAAAAATAAAAGATGATATTACAAAAGGGGATTGTGTGAAATCAATTAAATCGTATTTAGAATATAAGAAAAAGAAGGAAAAGAAGGAAGGTGAAAAGGGAAAAAAAAATATAGGTAAAAAAGAAAAGAAAGTAAAAAAAGCGAAAGTAAAAAAAGTAAAAAAAGCGAAAGTAAAAAAATCAAAAAAAAATACAACTTTACCGAAAAATAAAAAAAAGTAATAAGTATATAAATAAAATATGTTGATATTGATTATAGTTATTTTAATAATTTGTATTCTATTTTGTTTTTCAAGTGGAAAGAAAATAACACATTCAGAAATATTTAGAAATATAGATCCTGATTGTGATAACTATTCAAAAAAAGAATGTAGTATGCCGGGTAAAATTTCAAGTAAGTGTTCAAGTTTAGATATATTGAGTGGAAAGTGTACTGGTCCAACAAAAATTGGACCAAAATGTTATGATCATTATTATAATATATGTATATCGAGGTAAATAAATTAATTTGATATAAATTTTGATGTTTTATTAAGTTGTGCTAATACATCCATATGTTGAGCTAAGTCATTATTATATTTTTTGGGTGTTTGATTGTTTGTATTTTTTGTATGTTTTGGTTTAAATACTATATTAGATGTATCAATTTGAGATGTAGAAGGTGTAGAACGTGTAGATTGGGTTATAGATAAATTATTATTTGATGATATATTATTTGATTTATTTTGTGTATGTGGTATATTTAAATTATCAAATTTAAAATTTTTGTTAATATCTGATGTTAATTTATCATTTAAATTTTTATAATGATTTATATTTTTCTTTTTTAGAACATTTGTAGGTAATCTTTTAATTTCGAAGTCATCATCATTATATGTAATACTATTTGTATATGGTGAATTATATTCAATTTGAGGTATATTAAGAGTATAATTATATTGAGCTTCATCATTATAATGATTCCATGATATATATATAAAATTTGGATGAGTATATTTTACTTTGAATCCATTTTTTCTTAATTTTATTATCAAATAGCAAACACACGCAATTTGATTATACAATGGTATTCCAAACATATATTCCGGTACTATAAAATATGTTTTTTGTTTTCCTGAATCTGCTACAAATTTTATTCTTTTGTGGCATTTTAAAAGAACTTTTTCATAAACACTGATTCTTATTTTTTGTTTTTCGTGTTGTTTTTTATATAATGAATAAATATTTAGCATTATATTTACTATATATTATAAATAATAATAAAAAAATACGAGATAAAAAATTTAATAGTGATAAGTGGATTAATAATAAAAATTAAAAAAAATATATATTGATATAATATATTAGATTATTATGGATAATACATTAAGAAATGTCCAAGATGGTGGTCTTTTTGGCCTATTTGAATCAGATACAGAAAAAAAGATTAAAGATCTCAATCATAAATTAAAAATTGTAATAGCTAGTAAAAAAAAAGGTGAAGGTTCCTACATAAAATCTAAATTAAAAAGCATTATGTATGAAGAAGAAGTAGCGATTACTGATTTAATAAATAGTAATTTTTCTATAAAGAAGGACTTTTATCGTATTATTAAACAATGGGCTGATTTATATACTAATGGAAAAAGAGAAGTCAAAAAAGGAGATATTTCTCAACAAGTTTTTGGTTTTGAGGAATTTCTGAAAGACTTAGATCATGTTTATGGTAGTCCAGAAGAAAAAGTTTCAATTGGTGATGGTATTACAACAATGTATAATGATATTGAATTTTATAATATATTTTTTCCAAAAATAAAAGAGTATATGAAACAAAAAATCAAAAATGTGCCATCTACTAATGTTGCCGGAGATCAGATGATAGAAACTATCGTATTATTATCATCTCATTTTGAAATAATGAAAAAAGATTTGAAAAAATTTAAAAAAACAGGTTATTGTAATTTAGTTTTAAGTACATTAAATCATGTTATGAAACATGATTCGGAAAAATATATACAACTTTTAGCTATTACTTTTGCCCAATATCCTCATTTTAAAAGTGAATGTCCAATAAATAAGTTAATAGATGGTACATTAATATGGTTAGAAAAAGATGCTGCTACTGGAAAAGAAGAGCAAAGGCAAAGATTTAATGTGGAACAATATAATATAATTCTATCTAAATTACAAAATTTTTATTTATTAGAAGCGATATTAAATTTAGAAAATAATGATAAATTTAAACAAATATTATTTGGTAGTAAAAAAGAAAAAGGAAAAATCATTAAATGGATGATGTATATTAGACAATATAAAGGACAAATGAAAAAGAGTAATAAAGAAAATAAAATTGTAGTGCCAGGAAAAGACGGAAAAATGGTTCCCCCAAATTATGATAGAAAATTTCTTAATATATTTGAAGAATTAATGGATAAAACATATCCAACATTTTTTCGTACATCTTTAGCTAATATAGAAAAGAAAAATCAACCAGGATTTTTTACTAATTTAAAAAATGTGTTTTCCGCATCAAAAAATCCAGATAAATATTTTGGTATTATAAAAAATGATCTCTATCATGAACTTATTAAATGGTTAGGAGTTTTACAAAATACTGGGAATTATATTAAATTATTGGATAAAGTTAGTGATATTTTTCCAGACATAATAGATTCAGATAGATTCTTAACATATGCAAAATTGAATGAAAAAATACTTAGTATAGTAACTCCACCTCGGATAAATCCTAAAACAGGTAAACCATTATTTCCTCAAACAATTAGTAATGTAAAAAGGGATTTAGAAGTATTAGGTAGATTATTACAAACACATATTAAATCTGGAAATCATATAGATAAATTATATAATAGTGAGGCATTTAATAAAAGTTTTTATATTAAATTAAAAAATCTTGTGGAAAAAGAAAAAAAAGAAGCAGCAAGATTAGGATTTACATTAGTGGAAAGTGACAATGAAAACAAAAATTTTGACGAAGACGAAAATTTTTTTTATAGCAATTTATTTGACAATATTCAACCTAAGATTGGAATAAATATAAATACAATTGAAGAATTAAGAGATTTATTAGATAATTATTATGATATAGTTGGCATAGAACAATTATTACCTAAAAAAATAACAAATCAACACCCAATGCCAAATACTGAAATCATAGAAAAGACAAAAGCAATACCAATTGGTAAAAAAACTTTTTCTAATGAAAAAAGTAAAGAAACATTTTATAAGCTATTAATCGATAGTAAATATCATCTTGAAGGAGAATCCGCAAAACCACCAACAACTTTACAATATCTGGATTCAATAATTGAACCAGGTCAATCACTTTCTTGGCATTTATCTGATGCCTTTTATACAAAATCTGGGGATGGTTCTGTAAAAAAAATTGATGGAACTAGTCAAAGTTCATATGGTGATTATGGTAATTTAGAACAATTACAAAGAAGAACAACTGATGATTTAATAGCAGATGCCCAAAGTGACGAAGTTTCACAAATTCTTCAAGATAATTTACCAGAAGTTTCTAAATTAAGTGGTGAAATAGCAAATTTATTAAAAATCATTGATGATCAAGGGAAAAAATTACAAGAAACTGATAATATAATAGACCAACTCATAAATGATGAGAATAGTATATTAGAAGAAGTATCTGGAAAAGTTGAGAGTGTTAACAATTTAATATCAAGTAATGATTTAGATACATTAGTAAAAGGGAAAAGGGGAAGACCAAAAAAAACAAAAAAAGTAATTACAGTTGAAGTTGAAAAAACTGGTGGAAATAAAAGAAAACAAAGAAAGATGTTAATAGGAACATATAAAACTGGTAAAAATCAAATTAAAAATTTATATAGATCTGGTAATTCGGATGTATTCTTTTATATTAATAATAATAGAAAAAGAAAGAAAATTGATATTGATTCAAATAGAATTAATTTTTAAAATTTTTTTGGTATAAAGTTAATAATATAATAAAAAAAAAAATATTTTTTAATTATATTATTTATTTTTTTTAACTAAATATCTAGTAAGTTCATAAGACAACATAATACAACCATTTACAGGAACAATTTTAAGTAATGCTGGAAATAATCCTTTCCATAATTTATGATAATGATGTTTTTTAACAATATTTTTCAAATGTAAAACATGATTATTATTATATGATTGAATAGATGTTTTAAGAATGTCAATCGGAAATAAACAGGTCCAGGTTAATGCACTAGATATACATCCAGCACTAAATGTTGAAATTGGACTTATTCCATATTTTTCTCTTATAGAACCATAAATACCTAAATATAAAGTTCCGTGAGATATTTCTTTAATACAATATATTGGAAATCCACGATAAAATCCAAATAAACCCTTTGTTTTGTATATATGTTGAATATATTGTGGTAAAGTATTATTTTTTCTAGTTTGGATTCCTATTTTTAATACACTTGTTGGACAACTGATAATGGGTCCAATACATCCAACATAAAATCCGGATATAAATGGATTTTTATTTTTTTCTAATAATTTTTCATATACATTATATTGTATAGATCTTTTTAGATTTTGTGAAATTAATGGAGCCATAACTCCTCTATACAAGGAATGAATACCTTCCATTTGTGCTACATTTTTAATACAACTTAAACTATTTGGATACATATTTGTTTGCATTTTAATTTTAATAGCATCAAATGGATATCCAATCATCATGCCAGTAGTAGCAGCAGCTATACCAGGTAAAAAGTCCATTCTATAATTATATATTATTAATTTTTAATTTTTAATTCATAACAAGCATTTTTCTCATTTGTTTCATATTATCTATATTTTTAAAAAGATTATGATTATTTTTAGTTTCTTTTTCACAACTATCAATTCTCTCATTTAATCTATTGATTAATTTTAAATAATTTTTTTCCATGCGTTGTATATCATTTTCAATTGATACTTGTTGTTCTTGAAATTTATCTAAACGTTCTTCAATTTGATTGTTAGTTTTAATATTAGTATTAATATAATTTTTGAGAATTATAATATCACTTGAATTTTTTGAAACATCAGTTGAAAGAGATTTTATTTCTTGTTCAATATATTGTTCTTTTTCTCGTAATTCTTCATAATATTTTTCTGTTTCCAAAACTTTATTTTCTATAATATCCATTTTAGTACGTAAATTTTTTTCAAATTTATTTAATTGTTCTGTGTAGTTTTTTTGTATTTTAGATGAATTTTGATTAGTATTTTCTAAATTTTTTTCTAATACTTTTATTCTATTAATGACATTATCATCTACAAAGATAGATCTGAAATAATATGTAAATTTTTCATAAATATTATTATACATCAGTGTAGTTGTATATATATAATAATTATAATAATTAAATTAACTTTATATTAAATTTTTTATACATTTTATAAAATTTAAAATTACTTTTTGTAATTGATTATCATCAATAGAATAACAAATGCGTAAATAATCATCATTTCCAAATGCTGATCCAGGAGTACATGCTATATTATATTTTTCAAGTAAATATTCACAAAAAGTAGTTGAATTATTTATTTTATTATGTTTATAATATTTTGCAATATAAACAAAAATATAAAAAGCTGCGTTTGGTTTAATATATTCAATTCCATATTTATCAAATTCATCCACAATATATTTTTTCTTTTTATTTAAATCATTTATTTGAATTTTTATCCAATTATCTACATTTTTGTCAAAACATTTAATAGCGGCATGCTGTGAAATTGATGAAGGACAGCCAATTGTTTGACCTTGAATACGATTTATATATTTTATTATATTTTTACAGGAAGCAATATATCCTAATCTATATCCACACATCGCATATATTTTAGAAAATCCACCGATTATAATTAATCTATTTCTTAAATTTGTATATTGTCCAATACTGATAAATTTATCTGTATGCATTAATCCTTCATATATTTCATCTGTAATTACATATATTTTTGGATATTTTTGTAAAACATTTACAATTTTTTCCATATTATTTTTATGATAAGCAACGCCAGTTGGGTTATTTGGATTACATAAAATTAATACTTTTGTTTTATCTGTGATAGTATTTTCTAATTCATCTGCTGTTAAACAGAAATTATTTTCCTTCTTTGTTTTTATTATTTTTGGAATACAACCAAGTAATGTTGCCATACTTGGATAAGATACCCAATAAGGAGCTGGAATTATTATTTCATCATTTTGATTACAAATACATTGTAAAGATTCAAATACAGCATGTTTAGCACCACTTGTACAAATTATTTCATCAGTTTTATATATAATATTTCTTTTCTGTTTTAAATAATTACTTATTTTATTTCGTAATTCAACTATACCGGATACTTTTGTATATTTAACTTTATTTTCAACAATTGCTTTAATTCCTTCCATTGACACTTTTTCATGTGGTGTAAAACCGGGTTGTCCAATTGCTAATGATATTACACTTTCTCCTTTTAATTTTTTTTGTAATACTTTTTCATGTATTTTAGATGTTTTAGATTCTTCAATTTGTAAAACATTTTGTGAAAAAGATTGGTTTGGTGAAATATTTTTATTTAAATTATTATAAATTTCGAATAAAGTATTTCTAAAATTTTTTAATTGTATTTCAGAATTTTTATTATATTTGTATAATCCTCTAAATAATTCTAAACTGTCTTTTTCAGTATTATTAATTAAACCTAATAACATATTAAATCCATTAGTATTAATTGGAGTAGTTTTTAAATTTAATTTTGATAAAATTCTTCCAGTTAAATGTGTTATAAATTGGCTACTAGCAGCATATTCATCGTGTTTTTCACATGATAGTTCTAACATTGAACAACCTTTTTCAGAAAAAAATTTAATGAATTCATTTGCTCTTTCTGTATTTCTAATTCTAACATTTTCATAAACGAATGGTAATCCACCCCATGATATTTTTCCACTATCAGGTCCAAACATTGGATGAGTACATAACAAATCTGAATCTTTTAAATACGTTGTCATTACTTCTTTTGGAAAAGTTTTAACAGAACAAACATCTATTACTAAAGTATCACTTAAATCATATTTGCTAATTTTTTGTATAATTTTTTCAAAAGATAGAATACTGGTACTAACAATTAAACAGTCTATTTTATTTGCGAAAAATTTATCCAATGTATCATAGAACTCAATATTATAATTATTAGCAATTATTTCGTAATTTGTTCTAGAAGTTGCAATAACTTTAAATTTTTTAACTAATTCTTTTCCTAAAAATTGTCCAAATCTACCGAAACCAAGAATTCCAATTGTTAATTTATCATTAACAATATTATTAGATAAATTGAGTACACTTTTTCCCCCTTCTTTTGGATATGTTCCCAAAATACGAACAAATGAGGCAATTTCTCTTAAATGACGAAGTGAATTAGAGAATTCACTTTTATTAGGATGACTAATAAAATCAACGTAAAAAAAATAAGAATATTTTTCATCAGTAGAATTACTCCGATTTGGGCGACTTTCAACTTTTGTCAGATCAATATCTCTTAAAGCAAATGCAGATAATCCTTTATGTAAAGCTCCTGGAAGATTTTTGAAAGAAAAAACTATAGATGTTTTATAATTAATATTATCTTGGATTACACATGGTTGGCATCCAATTAATAAAAATCGTGTATAATTATTTTTATTATCTTCAATACCATTATCCAAAATTTCTAAATTATATTCAGTCGCTGCTCGCGAGCTTGCTATAGCAGCCATATTTTTATGTTTATTTTCTGAAATTAACTTACAGCTACCGGCAGTATCATATTTAATTTCTGATATTAAATTTTTGTTTTTTAAATAATCTTCACATTGTGCGATTGCTTGCCAATGACTGATTACTTTTTCAATATTTTCAAATGTAGTTCCAGGATATACAATTAAATTATGAACTATTTTATGATTAAATTCACCAATAATATGTAAATTAGTATATTTTTGTAAAAGATCATAATTTTTATGAATACTTCCTCCAAGTGAATTTTCAATGGGAATTAATGCATATTTAGATTCATAATTAGATACAGATTGGAACACATCTTCAAATGTTTTATGAGAAATACATTCAATATTATTACCTAAATAGGTATTAATAGCTTCTTCTGAATATGACCCTCTTTCTCCTTGATAACTTACACTAATCATTTATAATATAATAAAGTTTTAACTTTTATATATGTATTATACATAACATCTAATGTTATGAATAATAATTATATATTTGTATATGGAAATTACTGATTAATAATTATTATACTTTTCTTCTTCTTTATTTTTTTTTTTTCTACAACATTTAAAACATTTAAAACATGATTTTCTTTCTTCAAATGAATCCATTCTTTCTAAAGCATTAATACGAGCTTTTGTTTTTTTACTTTCTTTTAAAGAAAAATAATATGTATTCATATTCATATGCGGTTTATCTTTTGTAATTAAATCATATTTTTCAGTATATTTATAAATAGAATTATTTTGATGTGGTTTTATGGAATATAATAATAATGTTCTTAATTTTTCTAAAAAGACACTATACGATGAAATGGTATCACTATATTTTCTTATTTTTTGCCATCCTGATATCATTGTAGCAAGTAAGCATAGTGTTGTAAAAAGTATTTTAATACCTAAGGATAATTTTGGATAATCAGTTTCGTTAAAATTAAATTGAGTTAGAGATATAGTAGTAGTTACAGTTGTAAGAAAAAATATAAGAATTGAATTTCTTTCTTCTAAGTATTTTAACTGATTTCTACGATATTCATATGCTAAAGTCATGTTTGAAATATCTCTTTTCCATTTTGGAAGATGTGATTTTAGGTCATTTTTATCAATCACGACACTCATTTTTTCTTCACACATTTCAATTTCGTTATCAAAAATGCCACTATTTTTATTCATTGTAAATTAGTTATTTTATATTAATAGTCATAAATCTTTAATTATATAACAAGTCCATTATATATTTAATTATTTCAAATTTCAGATAATTTATTACATAAATTTTTGTGATATTTTTTAGTAGTTCTCATAGTATTAGAAATTGTTTTATTATTAGACCATAATTTATAAATTGTTTTTACTTCTATAAGATTGTTTAGATATTCACAGTATTTTTCCAAATTTTGTTGCCAAAATTCAAATAAATCTTTTATTGTTTCATCTTCAATAGAATATCCAATTGGATAACTCCATTTCAAAGTTTCGCGACATTCTAAAAGAAGAGATATTGAATCTTTAACATTATGTTCAAATGAGATTGATTGAACCATTTCACGTGTCATATCTTTTTCTAACATAGACTCTATCTTTTGTACGTTTTTAGAAAAAATTTTTTTTGCTTCATCATGATTTTTATAACGACTAAAATAATGTAAAAAGCGTTCATCTCCATAGTCTTCTTTTACAATTTGATTTTTTTTTTCCATTTCAATAAATACATTACATTTATAAAATCCACCAGTGGCAGTACCATGTTTTTTCCAATCTTCTTTACACAACCAACAAAATTGATGTTTACAATTTTCGCAAGTCATATGATTACAACCATGATTTTTTTCGATTGATATTTTACATTTAGGGCAATTTTTAGTATTTTCCATTAACCATAAAGCATTTTCACTATCTTTATTACATTTTTTATTCCATAAATTAATTACAGAACAAGATGCTGGAAAATGATAGTTTTGGTGGCATGAAAAACAAAATGTAGTTCCGCATGTACAAGTTGTTTTATTTTCATCATCATTATTAAATGATATTAATTCACATTTTGGATTAGGGCAATATTTATAAGTATTTTTATATTGGACAAATGAATTAATAATCCATGTAAAATATTTACATAAAATTTTTGGATTTTTATTAAAGAGTGTCCGAATAAATGAATATGTAACATGTTTGGTACATTTTGTATCCATACAACGCATATTAGTATTCCCATCATTTATTTGAGATGTTAAATATCCATTCCAACAATTTTTACAAAAAAAATGTTCATTACAAATTGTAAGTTGATTTATTGGTAAAATATCATCAAAACATACCATACATTGTTTTAATTTCTTATTTTCGATATCAATTTTTACAATATCGGAAATATGTATTCCATTATTACAAAAATCTTCTGTTGCTTTGTCTTTGTTCCAGTTATGTTTCATAAGTAAATAAAATGATTCGTCGTGAGTAATATTTCCTAAATATTCTGAGAAATTTTCAATTTCTGAATTTATAATATTTTCAATATTTTGACTATTATATATTTTAATATTATGTAAATCATTTGTTTTACATTCTAATATATGATTTATTTCAATAGAGTCGTTTTCCCATGTATCATCCCAATCACCATCTTCATCAAAGTTTTCATCAAAGTCACTTAAATGTGTCATTTTATATATATAAGTGTTATTGATATAAATATATCGATAATCAATTTTAGTTTTAATTTTTTTTCTTGACTTTAAGTAACTTTATACTAAAGATGCCAAAAAACTCTTTAAAAAACTTGGTAAATTCTATTTTTAATAGAATCAATCCTCTACCTCCATATTCGTTTGAATTAACTTATGATAATATTCATATTTCTGAAGTATTTAAAGATATAACAAAAATTTTTATTGGTGGAATTAATTTTAAGTATGGTGAAAATGGTGGAATTGATATCCGTGATTTGACGGATATTAAAATGAATAATATAAAAGAATATATGCATTCGATTGGCATAACGTATACTATAAATTTTATAGATTTTAGTAAGTTTAAGGAATTACAAAAAAAAAAAAAATTTGAAAAGAATTATTTATCAGATTATAATTTTAATATACATGTAAGTCAAAATACAATAATTATAATTAATTTTGATTATTATATAAAACCAACATTATGGAATCGTATTTTGTAATTTATTAAAATTTGAAAGTTATAAAATAGTATAAAAATATAATATTTTATAATTTATTTCTTATAAAAAAGTTAATTAATCCAATGATTAAAATGCTTATTGGATTCTGAATTTGTTTTG
>ERZ651768.525-NODE-525-length-29042-cov-5.955705_pt1 | contig 29042 bp, 14 predicted proteins | sample MGYA00514754_ERZ651768 | MGnify/ENA metagenome assembly ERZ651768
GTCGATGAGGCATGTAGCCGATTGGCGGTCGAGCGCGATAGTGTGCCGGCAGCAATTGACCAGGTCCAGCGTCAGGTCACGGCACTGGAGTTGGCGGCGCGGCAACTCGCTGAGGAAGACGATCAGGAATGCCAGCAACGCCTGGAGGAATTGCGGAACGAGATTAATGAGTTAAAGGAACAGGAGCAGCAACTGCTCCAGCAGTGGAACTTCGAGAAACTGGGAATGGCGGATAGCCAAAATCTGCTCCAGGAGATTGAAACTGCCGAACGTGAATTTGCTCATCGGGATGCGGCAATCCAGGAGAAACGTGCTGGCCAATTGAACGTCCTGGAATCCGAGTACCAAAAATTAATGGAAATCGATAAAGAAATAAATACATCAAAAGAGCTGTAAACAGAAAATTAAAGTAATAGAAACCCGAGGTAAATTTAATAGCATTTTCAAAATCAGCTTAGTGTGTGCCGTAATTATATAGAGAATAAAGGAATCAAACCAATGAGATTGAAAGATATTATAATACCCGTATTTAGTGTAATTGTTTTAATTGTATCAGGTTGTCTTGAAATGGAAGTCGATAGCCAGCCTGCACATGGAGTCGTTAGCTCGACATTTTCAGCAACTACGGAAGTTGTATTTATAAAGAATATAGATATCGAAGTTACCGATGACCGTGCTATGCTTTATGCTGTTCATAAACCTACCGGTTGGACAATCGATAGTGTTACCTATATATCCCCAGAGCATGGCAATGGTGTTTTTACTTACCTTGGTAATGCTGCTGATGAGGCCGATGATAATCCAGCTGGTATTGATACTGGCTGGGAAGACTCCTTAGAAGCTGCGTACCCTGCAGATGCTGGCATGCACTGGCAGGTGTATGTAAGTGACCAGGATACGACATCAACATCATCCGAAGCAGATCCGGACACCTTTCATATCACGGTAAATTATACTGTTGATGCTTTGGAAGGAGACTATATGCTCAAATATTGGACAACCCACTCGAACAACGGTGATGCCGCTGATACAGCCAATACAGCTAGTGCGGGAAGATCTTTTACTGCCTACGACCCTTCCACATCTCCCCTTGTTACCTTTACATTAACCGATGAAACCTGGAATAATCATAATGTAAAATTTAAGGGTTCAATGTCTGGCTGGAATCTTTTCCCAGGATTTGATGATGGTACGAATGGGGATGCTACTGCAGACGACCATGTTTGGACCGCACAGTTTGCTATTGTTGAAGATGGCACCTATGAGTGGGGAGCGATTGAAGACGATGGCAGCGAGTGGGGCGTTTGGCTTCTTGAAGGAGATAACCCATCATTTACGGTATCAGGAACTACTGTAACCGGTACTACCAGTTATACGATACCAGCATTTACCACTACAACACCTGGCGCCATTACCTTTACTGTCACTGATGGCACTGCCAGTTACTTAGATGTAGAGTATAAGGGTACCGCGACAGATTGGGCTGTTGTGCAAATGTATGATGATGGAACCAATGGCGATGAAACTGCGAGTGACCATATTTGGACAGTAATTATTACTGATATTACCGCTGGAGATCATGAATGGGGTGCCATCGAGAATGATGGATCTGCCAATGGCATCTGGTTAATCGATGGATCCAACCCTGCTTATACCTTAGATGCAGATCTTACAACCTACCATGGCCAGACCCATTATGAGATTCCGGAACCTTCTGGAGGAGATCCTGCAGTGGTAACCTTTACTGTGAATGATAACAGTTGGTTGCTAAGTGGTGTTATGATAAAAGGTACTATGTCTAACTGGGCCGTGTTCCAGGCCTATGATGATGGTATGAATGGTGATGCCACAGCCGATGATCATATCTGGACAGGTCAGTACACAACTGAACAAGGCGATCACGAGTGGGGCGCAATAAGCACAACAAACGGCGATGGCACTGTCTGTGAACTCTGTGATGGTTCTGATGGCTGGGGGACATGGCTGATGGAAGGTTTTCCTAATCCTGCATTTACATTATCAGGAGAAACCGTCACAGGTGTGGTTGACTGGGTTATCGCACCGGACAGTGCAGAAGCTGCAGGGTCTGTTATGTTTACAGTAACAGATCTCCATTCGCCAGATGGTACGGAGAGCTATGTAGCTGTAGAGTGGAAAGGTACTCCAAATGATTGGGCTACAGTACCGATGTATGATGATGGAACCAATGGAGATGAGACTGCAGGTGACCATGTGTGGACTGTAATAATTGATAATGTTGCTGCCGGTAATCATGAGTGGGGTGCTATTGAGAATGATGGTACAGAGTGGGGAATATGGCTGATGGAAGGTTTTCCTAATCCTGCTTTTACCCTAGATGAAGACCTGTTGACTCTGCATGGGGCAACCGACTTTGTTATCCCGCCACCAGCTGGTGGAGACGTTACCAAGGCAGTTTTATTTAGTTGTGATATGACAGAGTGGCTAGATGAAGAAGGTAATGATGGCATGGCGATATTTAGTATCGCCCGAGGAGATTCCCTCCGTGTTCATGGTAGTTTTAATAATTGGCAGAACTGTACTGATTGCGCAATGACCAGAACTCCTGGGACAAATATATTTAGTCATGCTATCAATGTAACTGCACAGGTCAATAGTGATCATCAGTTTGCTTATTATATGCAATTAAGCCAGGCTTCGCTGGATTCGCTTGAAGCAAGGTATGGGGTCGCTCCGGTCGATTGGATGGGGTGGGAAACTTCGCCCATGGAGCTGGGGAACCGAAAGTTTAACCTTGGTGTGGATGATGGTACAGGTCTATTAGAACTGGATCAGGCATCTTTTTATGATGTATTTCCCGGTTCTGTATTGGAACAGGGTGAAAGCATGGACCTGACCTTTTCCATTGATATGGAAGCTGCTGCAGAACTGGGATTTGTTGCGACTGAAGACTCTGTCTACCTACGGACTCATGATAAATGGCTTAATTATATCCAGGGTTATTCAGATGGACAGGATATAAACCACTATGGTGCGGAGATGAACGAAGATGGTGACTATTCAATTACTCTTACCTTAAATGGACCACAGCCATGGTCGATCTACTACAAATGGGGATTCAAGGATGTATCAGAAGGATCAGAAGTTGATGAAACAGGCGGTGGCCTTGGCGGTATTCCAAGGATCCGTTATTTCCACAGGGATGAAAATGATGATTGCAACTGGCCATCTTCCTACGAATTTCCGCTTGATGAACTTTTCGCAGTTGTAGAAACTCAAAATGCAGAGCCCTGGGACTCAGATGAACTCTGTACCGATTTATCTGGCGAAGAAGAAATGCTAGTGAATGCGAGTTTCGAGCATTACACGCCGCAAGACAATGGCTGGCAGAATCATGCTGATGGTTGGGAAACCTATCCCGATGGTGATCATTATAATGTTGAATTGGATGGCTCGAATGTTTATGGATCGGACTCCATATTTTATACTTATGATGGTAATGCGGCAGCAAAAATGTGGGGTAATGATGCTGAAAACAACCTATTCCAGACCTTTTGGGATGGTAGTCTCGCACCGGGTACGCAGTACTATGTTGATGGTATGCTTTACCAACCAACAGATGATCATATGAACGATGGTTCACACCTTGTTTTGTTTGCAAAATACTTCACTGGTGATTGGGGCTGGGTAGGCATGGATTCATCAGAGCACTTCACTACCGCAGACTCTTTTAACACATGGCAATATCGATCGTTGCGCTTTACCGTACCTGAAGGTGCTTCCATTGTGCAGGTGGGGGCTATGTATACAGGCGGCGGCGGTGCAGTATACCTTGATGATTTCGCTATGTGGCCGACTTCTGGTGGAATGTTATGGGATGGTGGTTTTGAAGAAGATGATCTCTGGAGCTGGTATATATGGCCAGACGGAGCGACGAACTACTGGCATGAAATGACAGGAAATAACATCTATGGTTCTGATGCAGTCTTTGAAGCTTTTGAAGGCGATTATGGATTTAAGATGTGGGGTCAATACAATGGAGCCGCAGAAAATTATAGCAGTGTTGGCCAATGGTTCGAAGTGGGAATTGATGGACTTGAAATAGGTTCCCACCCTGTGCTAAGTGGTTGGATGATGTCCCATGCGGATGACTGGATTGGCCAAGGGATAAATTCAGCATATCTGGCATTCTATTATTATGATTATGACTATAATATGACCGGACCAGGTTGGGAGATTTCTGATGTCGTGGGTTCCACCAATGAATCAAGTACCTGGCTTAACAGAGAAGTTATTGGCACTGTTCCAGAAGGTACCGTTTCAGTATGGGCCGGTATGGAATATTACCAGAATGCATCCGATGGTGGCAGTATCTATTTAGATGGTCTTCACATGGAAATGGGTGAACTGGCTGGAATTGATGATAATTTGCCTGGTCAGTTTAAACTACTCGGTAATTTTCCGAACCCATTCAACCCTTCCACTGCAATTTCTTTCATTACTCCTGGCGCAATGGATATTAATGTTAATATCTATAATATCTTGGGACAGCGAATCGCCAGGATCAATGGAGGTATGTTAAAGAGTGGTACCCATAATATAATTTGGAATGGGAAGGATAGTATGGGCCGGTCTCTTTCCAGCGGAATCTATTTCTATGAAGTAGAAGCAGGAAATAAATTCCACAAAATCAAAAAGATGACACTGCTGAAGTAGTCTTACAATTGGAAAAAAGAAAAAAAAGAGGCTCCGTGGAGCCTCTTTTTTTTCATTGTTAAATGAATTATATAATAAAAACTGGTTTCCATTCCATTCAGGATTATTTTATAACGGATTTTTCTGAAAATATTGAAAAGATTCCTTAATATTTACTGGTTTAGATAATTGACGAATGAATCAAATTGAGCCCCTTAAATATTTATTATAATGGATGAGTTATTTGCAGGTCTCGATATATCTACCCAGGGAGCAAAGCTTGTTATTCTTGATTGGACGAATCTAACTGAATCATATGTAGATTCCATAAATTACGATAATGATCTGCCATGGTATGGGACTGTAAATGGAGTAATAAAAGGAAATAAACTAGGAGTTTCAGAATCTAATCCATTAATGTGGATTGAAGCAGTAGAATTGCTATTTAAAAGGGCCGTAGATAAGCAAGTACCTCTTAAAGATATTAAAGCAATTTCCGTTTCCGGACAGCAGCACGGTCTGGTTGCTTTGGATAAAAAAGGGAACCTGGCGCATCCGGTAAGTAAACTGTGGAATGATTTTTCAACCCAGGAAGAATGTGATTTATTAACTCAGCAAGTGGGTGGTATTGATCAAATGATTTCTGAAGTAGGTAACACTCAGCGAACAGGTTATACTGCTTCAAAAATTTATCACCTTGTGCGCCACGAAAAAGAGAATTATAAAAAAGCTGATATATTATTTTTGGTCCATAATTATATAAACTGGTATTTGACTGGAGGGGTGGCTGTTTTGGAACCAGGTGATACATCAGGAATGGCATTATGGAATCCGGTTACCCGTTCGTGGTCCAAAAAAGTTTTGGATAGTATATCAGCAGATTTAATGACAAAACTACCGGATGTGAGATCATCTACAAAATCCATCGGTAGAGTCTCTAATAAACTTGTTGATTGTTTTGGATTTGCACCAGAATGTAAGGTAGATGCAGGATCAGGAGATAACATGTTAGGTGCTGTTGGTACTGGAAATGTAGAGCTTGGTGTTGTGACAATAAGCCTGGGTACCAGTGGTACAGCGTATACGTTCATGGATGACCTTTTCGTTGATCCTGATGGCGAAATAGCCTGTTTTTGTGATAGCACTGGTAATTATCTTCCCTTGTTATGTGTTTCCAATATGGCCAATGGCTATAATGATTTTTTAAGCACGAATTCTCTTTCCCATACTCAATTTGATGAATTAATATCAATTACACCACCCGGTAATCAAGGGAAATTGTTGATACCCTGGTTTGATGGAGAACGCACACCGGACATACCCTTAGCCACTCCATTGTATTTTGGTTTTAGAACGGGTGATTTTGATAATAAAATAATTGCCCGGAGTTTATTAGAAGGGCATGTTTTAAATCTTCATAGTGGATTTGATAGACTCCCTGTTACTCCTAAAATAATTCATCTAACAGGTGGGATATCTCGTTCTTTTTCCTGGTGCCAGGCGATCGCTGATATTTTTCATTGTGAAACTGTTCCAGTGAAAGGAGAAGGAGCAGCAATGGGCGCTGCATTGCATGCTGCCTGGGTCTGGTTTAATGAGGATGGCCAAAATATAGACATCCGTGATGTATCAAATTCATTTATCAAGTTTCGAGAGAAATCTCGTTGTTGGCCTAGAAAAGAATACAAAAGCACCTATAGGATACTCAAAGATTTATACCGTTCATTGTCTAAACGAATCCAGGGGCTGGAATCGAGTGACCCTTTCCAAATAAGACAAGATTTGTTACCGAAATGATAACTTGTAAAAATAGAATCATAAGAAAGAAATTTTCCATCCTAAATTATAGATGCTGGGTTTTCATTTATATCTTCTTATCTATAGTAATAACTCTTGAAGCAAGAGTAGATCGTATTGAACCGCCTTCCTGGTGGACGCATTTCCATGATCGAAGATTGGAAATAATGGTTTATGGAAAAAACATAGCTAACACCGATGCAGTAAAAATTTCCGATTCAGAATCTAATGAAATGAATGGGATAAAGGTTACCGCGATAAAGAAAACGAATAATAAGAATTATATATTTATTGATTTAGTACTAGAAATAAATCTAAAGCCAGGTGTTTACACTTTTTCATTAATTGGAGAATCTAAAACAAGTTTTGATTATCAGTTTTACGGACAAACCCATAACAGAAACTACGCGAATGGATTTGATGCTTCTGATGTTATCTATCTTCTAATGCCGGATCGTTTCTCGAATGGAGACATGTCAAATGATCGGGTTGATGGCATGCTTAGTGGAACAAATAGATCAGTGCCTGGAGAGCGTCATGGAGGAGATTTTATAGGTATTAAAAATAAGCTGCATTATCTTTATGATTTAGGGATTACTGGTATCTGGATGACTCCAGTTTTTGAAAATGATATGCCAACTTCCTATGGTGAATATGATGGTCAAAGTTATGGCGCTTATCATGGTTATGCTGCTACTGACCTTTATCGTGTGGATCGCAGGTTTGGTACAAATGAAGATTATAAAGAACTCATTGAATTATCCCACGAATTAGGGATAAAGGTAATTATGGATTTTATTCATAATCATGTGGGGGATCATCACTGGTGGTTGGCTGATTTGCCTGATTCGGGGTGGTTTAATGAAAACAATAATTTTCGCACAACAAATTATGAGACCGTGGTTGCAAATGACCCCTATGCATCTAAATATGATTTAGAACAGCTCACATCAGCACCTTTTGTTCAAGCTATGCCGGACCTTAATCAGAGACATCCACTTTTGAGTCGCTATCTGATTCAACATTCGCTCTGGTGGATTGAATATTCGGGGATAGATGGTATACGCATGGATACTTATCCATACGCCTTTAAAGATCATATGGCAGAGTGGGCTAAAACAGTAATGAATGAATTTTCAGATTTTAAAATTGTTGGTGAAATTTGGGCCAATTATCCACCTACAGTTGCTTATTGGCAGAACGGTTTTCTATCACCAGATGGTTATAAGTCTAATTTACCTTCTGTAATAGATTTTCCTTTTAGTAAGGCTGTCAGTTCCGCATTGGGGAAGGGTTCTCATGCCCGGGAAATAAGAAAAGTATATTATACTTTTGCCCAAGATTTTATTTATCCCATGCCAATGGATAATGTCATTTTTCTTGATAACCACGATACCAATCGTTTTTTTACAACAGTGGGTGAAGATATAAGAAAGTACAAGCTTGGAATGGTTTTACTAATGGTCTCTAGAGGTGTTCCCCAAATGTATTATGGTGCTGAAATAAATTTATTTGGTGATCGCTCTAATGGGGATGCTGATATTAGGAAAGATTTTCCTGGTGGATGGCTTGGTGACCAACGAAATGCATTTACCGAAACAGGACGAACGAAAGATGAAAATGAAATATGGAACTTTTGTTCTTCATTATTAAAATGGAGAAAAAATAATTCCACCATTCACCAAGGAAAAACCAAGCAGTTTGTCCCCACATCCCAACATACATATACATTAGTTCGTTATACGGAAACTGAAGCCGTTTGTTTGTTAATTAACCCTACAGAGGAAATTGTTAAAGTTGATACGGATCGATTTGTAGAACTCATAAAAAACGTGAAAGATTATAAAGATGTGATGGATGGGAAAAGTAAAAAATGGAAAAAAACTATAACGATTGATCCAGTGGGGTTTAGGTTAATTGAATTTAGGATCTGACATGTTGAAAAAACCAATCACGATATTTTCTACAGCACTACTTTTGTTTTTCTCTTGCTCAAACCTTATTGAAAAGCCATTAGCGGTGGTAAATGGTAGATCTATAATGCTTTATTCGTTTAAAACAGGCTATAAAGAATTTTTAGATAGCAGGTATCAGCCAGATAATTTATTAAATCGTTTTCTTTTTCTTAATAATATGATTGACGAATTGTTGATAATTAAATATGCAGGTGATATCGGTGTTGAAGATGAACCTGGATTTATCGAAGAAAAAGAAAAAATATTTAACCAGCTATTACTAAATACTTATTTTGATGAGAAAATAAATATTCAGCATACTGTTACTGATTCAGAAAAAAGAAAATTATTTGAGTGGAAGAATACATCAATTCATATTCGTCATTTATTTGCTCACAGTTATCAGGAAATCCATAATATAAAAACTAGGCTTGAACAGGGAAAAGCATGGGAGTCTCTGGCTGAGGAGTGTTTCCAAGACCCAGTATTGCATGATAACGGAGGAGACCTTGGTTGGGTTCAGCTAGGTGATATGGAACCAGTGTTTGAGTTCACCGCATTTTCGCTTGATAATGGAGCAATATCATCGCCAATTAAAACAAAGCATGGATACAGTATTATCCAATTAATTGAAAGAGAACGGAACGGTTTTTTAAAAGAAGAAGATTACCAAATTGTTAATAAAGAAATAGCCATAATGGCGGACCACTATAAACGGCAATTTTTTTTATTGGATTATACCAGCAAAATCGAGGAATCACTCATGATTGAGTATGATCAGACAATACTAGAAAAATTATTCTATTCATTTTCTATTTCAACAGATCAGATAGAGCTTATCAAAAATGAAAACTTGGTCACATTTCGTGGAAACAAATGGGAGGTGTCCCAGGTTATGAAGCGAATAAATACATTATCAAATAGACAGATGGAAAAGATTAATACCGTCTTGGATCTAAAGCATGCAATTACAGGATTAATATGTAGATCCTATTTTTTAGACGATGCAAAATCTATTCAGTTACATAAAAAGAAATCGTTTCAAAAGGATTTTGAACAACATAAAAATAAAGCTGTTGTTCAATATGTCCTGGCCATGATTAATGGAAATCTTCAGCCATTAGATAAAAAATATGAAGAAAAGGCAAGGAAAATGTATTTTGATTTCCGGAATGAGATTGTAAAGCAAAACAATATTTCTATTGATAGCCTTGCCCTCAAAACCTTTATTATGTGAGAGGACCATGTATTTTAAACAAATCGTATTTATTTTGATCGTTTCTTCTAGTCTGTCTGGGGGTACAACGGGGAAACTAACCGGTGTAGTAAAGGATGAAGAGTCAGGCAATAGTCTCATTGGCTGTAACATTATTATCAATGGGACTTTACTAGGTGCATCATCTAATGAAAAAGGAGACTATTATATTCTAAATATTCCTCCAGGTAAATATAATATTCGATATGAGATGATGGGATATAAAAAATTGATTCAGGAATCTGTTAGTATTTCCATCGATAAAACAACACGCTTAAATGTTGCATTAAAAAGCAGTGTAATCGAAGGGGAAGAAGTCACTGTTTTAGCTGAGAGAAAACTTATTCAATTTGATGTTACCCAATCAGAAGCGATTATTACATCCGAAGAACTAGAAGGTATGCCGGTTACGGAGGTAAGTGAAGTCTTGCGATTGCAGGGTGGGATGACCCAGGACGCAGGCGGTGGTCTCCATATGCGCGGGGGACGCACGAGCGAGGTTTCCTATATGGTTGATGGTGTACCCATGTCAGACACATATGATGGTGGAATTTCTGTACAGATTGAGAATGATAATATCCAGGAACTGCAAGTGATCAGTGGTACCTTTAACGCAGAATACGGCAAGGCTCTGACTGGGGTGGTTAATATGGTGACTAAAGATGGGGGAAATAGGTTTGAAGGTTCACTAAATACCTATACCGGAGATTATACTACTGATGACCCACTATTTCCGAATCTGGGTTCCTATGCATTAGATGATGACTACAGTATCTCCGCGAACCTTAGCGGACCCATTATCCCTGGACGGATCACTTTTTATTCAAGCGGTCGAATCAATAATTCGAAGGGCTGGTTGAACGGACTTCAGACCTTTACTATTTACGGAGATACTGTATTTAAAGATAATAATAGTAATCAATATTTCGATAATGGAGATCAGAAAGAAGAACCGTATTATACAAGTTTAAACTGGTATAAAGCCTGGTCCACTCAAAATAAGATCACATTTAATATCAGCCCAAGTACCATTATCAAGTTCAATACAATATTTAATTTTCGAGAAGGGCAAAATTACAACCATGGCCTGCAGCTCGTAAAAGATGGGCAGATTACAAATTATAATCAGGGTCGGTTCTTGAGTCTTAACCTGTCACATTCATTTTCATCAAGAAGTTTTGTTCAGTTTAATGCGAGTGAATATACTCACAGCTATCAGTCGTACCTTTTTGATGATCCTTTGGATCAGCGTTATATTACTCCTGATAGTCTGTTTTGGGCGCACATTCAAGCAACACTGCCGCAACATGTTATTGAAGAATATGGGGATCAGGTTCTTTATTTCCCCGCTTATTCATTTAGCCGGTGGGGGGTGAATACAAATCGATTTGAAAGAGAAACTAGAACAAGAGGGATTAAACTAGATTTTACCAGTCAGATTGATAAATATAATCAAATGAAGATAGGTGCTGACTATACTGAACATAACCTTACTCTAGACACCTATTCACTTCTTGATTTATCCCAAGCGGACCAGGTATTCAGTCCTTATGTTCCTGATATAGGAAGTTTTTCACGGACTACTTATGAACACAGCCCCAATGAGATTGCATTGTATCTCCAGGATAAAATTGAGTATGGTGATATTATTTTAAACATTGGTTTGCGTTATGAACGCTTTGATCCAAAGAGCAGGATACCAAAGAATATTCATGAACCCTACATCCAGAATCCAAGGAATCCAGCATTGGATTCTTTATCGATTTCGGAACTGGAAAATATTGATTGGGGTGCGGTTTCATATACAGATGTGGATAGTTTGGGTAACAATGTTGAACACACCTATGCAGAACACTATGCTCGATTTAATGATCAGCCGGCGTTAATAAATTATACTGGATGGTGGAAAAAGACTTCAATAAAATCGCAGGTAAGCCCTCGCATGGCCGTAGCATATCCTATCTCCGATAAAGGTGTTATACATTTTGCCTATGGATATTTTTTTAAGATACCTGACCACTACTTATTGTATAATAATACCGATTATAAACTTACTGAAACGGGTACTAATTTTGGTATTTTTGGTAATCCTGAGCTCAAACCGGAGACTACTATCAGCTATGAACTTGGTCTGAAGCAGGAGGTTGCAATCAATACAAGATTAGAACTCAGGGCATTCTATCGTGATGCGCGGAACTATGTATCAAGTGGTATTCCTATCGATCTAGGTGATGGAAAGTCCTACTACACATATATTAACAAGGACTATTCAAACTCCCGAGGTATCATAGCAACTATTTATAGGCGCATCAGTCGTAGTTTGGGCGGGCAATTGGATTATACCTACCAGATTGCTGAAGGTGCGAACTCAGATCCTACTGAAGAATTTGGTGCTGTGCTTGCAGGGAATGAACCAACAAGGTCAATCATTCCACTGGACTGGGACCAAACACATAACTTTAATGGTTCTATTTTTGCCAGTACAAAGAAATGGGGGGTTAATACAATTTTCCAGTATGGAAGCGGTTACCCCTACACTCCGTTTATCACAAACTACGAAATGCAGGGAGAAGTATTATCCAATGTTCTGAAACGAAATAGTCGCAGAAAGCCAACGACCTTTAGAATTGACCTAAAACTTCATCGCAAAATCAATTTTAATAAAATTAACGGGAGAATCTATTTAAGTGTATATAATCTCACAGACCGAAGAAATGAAATAATAGTGTATGGTGATTCGGGAAAGTCTGATGAAACAATAGAAAAAAGACGCGCGGAAATAATTAGTCTTTTTGAGCCTTTAAGGCCTAACACTTTGGATCAGTATTTCAATAGGCCAGACTGGTATGATCCACCCCGTCAAATACAATTAGGTTTACAGTTTAGTTTCTAATTAGTTCTAAATGTTGGTTGTCATAGAATAGGCCGAATGAAGTATAGATATAATACAATCATTAAGCATACTATTTTGATGATTTTATCATTGGCAGCTAAAGTACTCTCACAGTCAACTGAGCGCGGTGACCCCAACTACCGCAGGGTGACTAATATTGATGTGAACAGGGTACGGGTATCTATCCATAATTATGGATCCAGTGGCAATGATCTCTCAGGCCCGAATGTATTTTTCTATGAGTGGCCCACAAATTCAGGTCGTGGTTATATCGCTTATCAAGGTTTATACGTAGGTTCGGAAGTTGTTACCAATTCTGGTGAAATAAAACCTCTCGTTACGATTACGCACCGAAGTGATCAAGAAGGAAACTCCATGATGTGGGAACCCATAACCGGCTACCTGAACCCCAACTCTTCCAAAATTGCCATCAGCGATGATGAGAGCACCTGGCCTTCTTCCTGGCCGGATAAGATGAGAGATGATAATGATCCCGGCTGGGCTGGGTCCTGGAACGGATACTTTGGTAAGAACCAGTTCAATGCGGGGCAGGAGATCTTTTATAAAGCATCCGATGACCGTAATTATATTTTAGGGCAGCCTTATTCACCTGATACAACAGACCTTACGCGTAATGGTGCTGCATTACAGGTAGGTGTACGTATTATGGAGTGGAAGCAGATCCTGATCGAGGATGTGGTCTTTCTGCTCCATGAGATTACAAATGATGGATCATATGATTATGATAGGGTCGCATTTGGGCAGTGGCTTGCAGATTGTGTAGGAGGCAATGGAGATTGCCAAGATGATATAAGAGATTTTGATTTGATCAATGATGTTGCCTGGTCCTTAGACAGCGATGGGATAGGTGGTCCTGCTTTTGGATCTGACCTTGTTGGCGTTGCCGCTACATCTTTTATTGAGACTCCCGGTAATAATAAGGACCGGATTGATAATGATGGTGATGGAGAGACCCAGGGCCCAATCATTACAGAAATCATGATCGAGAATGAGCTCTTGGGCAATGCTGTTGATGATAATGGCAACGGGCTGGTGGATGAGAACCTGACACATGTTCCATTTGGTAATCAGATTGGGGTTAGTTATGCTGATCGGATAGATAACAATGGGAATGGGGAGTCGGGCAGTCCTGTAGTAACCCAGGATATGATTGATGCTGTTTCATCGCAGGCCTGGAACATATGGCCTCTTCCCAATGATGGTTATCAAGATGGGGATATTCATTTAATTGGTTTGGGCGATGAAGATTTGGATGCAGGCTATGCGGATGGGATTGATAATAATGCTAATCCGGATGATCCATATTTATTGGAGTATCCTTTGGGTCTTGGTGCGGATATCAATTCACCCCTGGTGACAGCAGAGATGGTTACCACTGCAGCATCGGATCCATGGCTCCGTTACCGGGTTCCGGGTACAAGTATTATTCTTTATGATGTAAATACAGATGATATAGGCAAGTCCTATGCTGATGGGTTGGATAATGATGGTGATGGTGCTGTGGATGAGGGTATTGATGAGGGTATTGATGAGATGATTGATGAGTCCAGGGATGATTTTATTGATAATGATGGTGACTGGGATTTCAGTGATGATGTTGGTTTAAATGGTGATGAGTCGGGTGGTGTAGTTGCTGGGGTAGGTGATCAGATGCCTACGTCTGGTTCTGGCACCGGGTTCCCGGGAGAGCCTAACATTGACAAGACAGATGTCTCTGAGTCTGATCAGATGGGTTTAACATCTGTGCAGGTCCCAACAGGGGGCTGGAATCCAGCAAGTGATGGTGCCCTGTGGCAATTTTATCTTTCACCTGGTAATATTTGGCAACCACCTCCTGGCGGTCAACCAGGAGGCACCCTCCAGATTTCTTCAGGTTATTTCCCTTTACGGGCAGGTCAGACCGAGCGTATTGCCATGGCGATTATGATGGGTAATGATAAGCAAGATGCTATAAGAAATAAATATGTAGCACAATTGACTTACGAGAGTGATTATCAGTTTGCCAAGGCCCCCAATCCACCCAATGTTACAGCTGTAGCCGGGGATGGCAGGGTTACTCTATACTGGGACACCAGTGCCGAAGGATCCAAAGATAAATACATGGATAACATTACCGATGGTGCCGATCTCTATGATTTTGAAGGGTACAAGGTCTACCGCGCTACAGATTTTGAGTTCAATGATGCATACAATATTACTGATGGAGATGGTAACCCTACTTTCATGGAGCCCTATGTTCAGAATGGTATACGTGCCCAATGGGACCTCACAAACGGGAAGAGTGGCTGGCATCCGATAGATCTGAATGGGATCAAGTTTTACCTTGGTGATGATACCGGTCTGGTCCATTCTTATGTGGATGAGAATGTGGTGAATGGTCAGCGGTACTACTATGCAGTGGTATCCTATGATTATGGCGGAGATCTAACCAACAATATTATCCCTAGTGACTCGCCTATGAAATTGCGGGTAAACTCACTCACTGGAGTAATAGAGATGGGGCGGAATGTAGTAGAAGTGGTTCCATCGCCTCCAGCGGCTGGGTACGTGGAAGCGCAGTTTGCTGGTGAGCAGATTGAGCATGTATTTGGTTCATCCAGTGGTGAGGTGTATCTGGAGATTGTTGATCCGGTTGCTATCAAGGAAAATCACACGTATCAGATCGCCTTTGAAGATACAATTTTCCCTAACCAGCAGGGTTTGGCTGGTTATGATACTGTTACCACAAAATCTTATCATCTGGTAGATATGACAGATCAAAGCGATCCAGATACACTGATTAAAAATGATTATTCATTACCTGCATCTGATGCGCAGGTAGTAGATGGTTTCCGTCTAGCATTCAAAAATGTGGATAAATTGAGATATAATGAAGATCTTTCCAGCTGGTCTCGTGATAGTTTGTGGACCTTCGATGTTGACCGTTATTATACCTTTAATGTTGTGGGTTCCATGCAGCCCTATGATTACCGTGTTATTTTTATGGAGCAGCACTCAGACTCATCCATTGATCTTTGCATGCGTTACTTACCCAATGGTGTGACCTGTTATCCTGGTTTTTTATTTCCTGGAGGAGCAGTGAACTTTAAAGTTCAGCGGCAGGTCTCTTTAACAGGAGATGATAGTGTTGACTGGGAACAGATTCCTATTGGGTTTATAGATGTGATACCTTTTGGGGATCCGGATGGTTATTTTAATGCGGATGGTGACAGGGAGAGTGACTGGATTGTTTTCATGGATCATGAAGATGAAGATGGCAATCCAGTACCATCATGGAGGTTTTTATTGAACCTGCTTCCTTACGATGAAAAACTGATCTATAATGAGCCCCAGGCGGGGGACACGGCATATATTACTATTGATAAGCCCTTTTTAAGTAGTGATATATATCAGTTTACTACCGTTGCATCTTTTATTGACCAGGCAGTTGCTAAAGATGACCTGGAAAAGATCAAGGTTGTACCAAATCCTTATTTTGCTGCTTCTGCATTTGAAGGTCAAAATACATTTAATTCTGGCAGGGGTCCCAGAGAGATACAGTTTCGTTATTTGCCCAGTAAGTGTACAATACGTATTTATACTATCTCTGGGGAGTTGGTGAAAACGATCCATCATTCTTCACCGATGGATTCTGGGACGGGTCGCTGGGATTTATTAACAGATGATAATCTTGCAGCTTCATATGGTATCTATGTGTATCATGTGGAAGCTGAGAATATTGGGGAAAAAATAGGAAAGGTGGCTATTGTAAAATGATAAAAATAATACAAAACATATTTTTATGTGGGCTGGTGATATTCTCTTTCCTGCATGCAGTTGATAAAACAGGCACCACTGCCGCTAAGTTTTTGTCCGTAGGTGTGGGATCAAAAGCGGTTGGCATGGGTGGCGCGTTTACTTCTGTTGCAAATGATGCCACTGCAATGTACTGGAATCCAGCTGGTTTAAGTTATTTTAATACTAAAGAAATGTATTTTAATCATGCTGATTGGATTGCGGATATCTCTTTTGATTATTTTGGTTTTTCAATACCACTGCGTCCTGGACGGGCAATAGGTATAAACATTACATCTGTAACAATGGGCGAAATGGAAGTGACTAGATATGGCAATGAGAATACAGGGGAAACATTTCGGGCATCTGACTACGCTGTTGGAATCACTTATGCTATGAATCTTACGGATCGTTTTTCTGTTGGGATTAATGGGAAATATATACAACAAACTATTGCCAGTAGTCATGCCCAGGGTGCTGCAATTGATCTTGGAACCCTTTTTAAGACTCCATTTGGATTTCGGCTAGGTACCAGCATCAGTAATTTTGGTCCGAAATTAAAAATGAGCGGTGATGATCTATTAATTGCAGCAGATGTAAATCAAACTATCGAAGGAAATAATGAAAGCGTAACGAGTCTTTTATCTACCGATCGATTTGATCTGCCGCTTAATCTGAGGTTTGGAATTTCAAATGATTTAGTTTTTGGGAAACTGGTAAATATTTTATGGTCTGTGGATACAATCAGCCCCAATGATAATGCTAATTATGTGAATGCTGGATTTGAGCTTAAACTGCTTAATGATTTCTTATTTCTAAGAGCAGGAATTAATTCACTTTTTCTAAAAGATAATGAAAAAGAATATTCTATCGGGGTTGGTCTAAAAATTCCAGGTATTATGAACAATAACTTATTATTTAACTATTCCTTTGAAGCCTTGCGGCACCTAGGGAATACTCAACAGATTGGAATTCGTATAGGTTTTTAGGGTATATCTTTTGTTAGTAATTATAAAAAAAAATATATTTGTATACTATGTTTTGGTTACGTTACTTTATTTCTCTTGTACATCAAACAGACAAAATTTGAACATTAGTGTCCGTGGTAAAGGTTCTCTCTTTGATGATGAAGAATCACTTGATAAAATACTTGATAGATATGTTGAAAATGGATCCTTCCCGTTTTTGTATGCTCGTTTGGAACACTTAGATGGTAGTGTCCTATATGAGCATAGTTCTATAAATACTGAATTACTTCCTAATACAATAGTCCATAGAGGTACATGGATTCGTATATGGTCTATGAGCAAAATCATAACAATCTCACTTGCAATGGACCTGGTGGAAGATGGTATACTGGATTTGAATGACCCTGTTACAAAATATATACCCGAGTTTAATAATTTAAGAGTAGCAGTTGACGATAATGGAACATCATTGGCAATGAGAGATGACCAGTCATCCTCTTGTCCCTTCCAGCTGGAGACAGTTGAATCGGTCATGACCATTAGTCACCTTATCAATCACCTATCTGGATTTTATTATGCAACAACAAAAATTACGTGTTTAAATGAAATTTTATCAGATCAGAATCTACCTACTGCATTAAATAGTCAGGAACTTATAGATAGATTTGCGGCTTTACCCCTTATTCAGCATCCTGGTGAAAAATCTTTCTATGGTACTAATACTACTGTGCTTGGACTCGTTGCCGAACGAGCGACTGGGAAAAGCCTTGATAGCCTCATAAGAGAACGATTAACTCAATTTCTTGGAATTGAAGGATTAAAATATAATCTCAGTGATAATGAAAGTTTACTGCCAAGGTTCACAGGGAAGGATACAGTACTTAGGATAGCCAGAGATGGCGAGCTAAATATCTTTGGTCCAGATGTTCCGTCTAATAGTACTGATAATAATGTGTTTTTAGGCGGAGAAGGCATGATCGCTACGGCTGATGGATACGCTGATTTTTTAAGGATGCTATTAAATCGTGGTCAGCTTAATGGCAGACGCTTTCTTTTAGAAAATACAGTGGATGAGATCACATCACCGCATACCCAGTTGGACAATCCTTGGGGATATAATGGATATAATCTTTGGGTCACAGGCGATTCATTAAAAATAAAAGGTTGGGGCGATACAGGTCTCTGGCAGGGCGGGGGATATGAAGGGACACAGTTTTGGATTGATCCAAAAAGAAAATTTGTCGGTGTAATCATGTCTCAAATACACTCTGTCCCAAACAATGGATGGGAATACTATAATGAATTTCGGGGAGAACTGTATAATCAGATTTTTAAAAATGAATGATACATTATTAAAAGGAAAATTCTATGCGAAACTTAAAGGGATCATTTTTTTTCTTTCACTTGCAGTTATTTACTCTTCATGTGAAAAGAGACAAGACAAATATTCTACACAATTAAACAAAGATCCCCTTAATGAAATATTAGATCGGTATGTCAATGATGGTATCTATCCATTCCTTTATTCAAGAATTGAAGACTCATCCGGTAGGGTAGTTTATGAGCATAGCGTGGTGAATAGAAAACTATTGCCAGATGTAAGTATTAATGCGAATACATGGATACGAATATGGTCTATGAGTAAGCTAGTAACTATTTCACTTGCTATGGATCTTATTGAAGAGAACACCATATCGCTCAAAGATCCTGTGTCCAATTATATTCCAGAGTTTAAAGATCTTAAGGTTGCAGTTAATAGCGATAGAATTAGTTTGGCTAGGTTACAATCAAAAGATAATCCTTGCCCTTTTAATCTCGTGGATGCGGATTCAGTTTTAAAAATAAAGAATTTGTTTGATCATACAGCTGGTTTCTATTACGCATTAACGGGATTCGGTTGTATTGACTCACTGTTTGCAAATGTTGACGCTCCAAATCAAAAAGATGGTGATGAATTAATCAAAAGTTTAGCACAGCTTCCTCTTATCCAGCATCCGGGAGAAATATATAGGTATGGAATGAATACAACTGTGTTGGGGCTCCTACTTGAGAGGGCAACCGGACAGTCACTAAATGATTTAGTCCTTAACCGCATTACGAATCTCCACAACATAAATGGACTGCGATATACTCTCCCGGAAAATGTTAATCTTATACCAGGTTTTACAGGAAGGGATGGTGACCTTAGAAAGGTAAGGGATGGTGAATTAGATCTTTATGGTGAGAATGTTCCCGATTATCATCCTGAAACAAACCTGTTTTTAGGTGGAGAAGGAATGCTGGCAACCGCAAAGGGTTACATCAATTTTATGAGATTGTTATTTTTTAATTCATCTATAAAGAGCAAAGAGTTTTTGTCCGAAGAATCAATAAAAGAAATGACGTCGAAACCAAAAGGTGAACAAAACGATGATGGTTACAATACAGGGTACGCTTTTTATTTAACAAGTGAAACTCATTCATATGAAAAAAACATATTGCGTGTAGGTGGATATGAAAAGACTGGTTGCTGGGTGGACAGAAAAAATCAATTAATTGGTACATTATTTACACAAGCAAATGAAACAGCAGATAAAATAGGTCTAGGGAGTAAAATGCAAAATGATTTTAAACAAGAGCTATACAGACAGTTATCTAATTATGAATAGAAAATTGCACAATACTATAATATCTCATATGATAATATTGCTTTCTGCTTTATTAGTAATTATCACGGGATCTTGCAATAATCAAAATATATCAATTTCTAATAGACCAAATATTGTTCTATTGCTGGCTGATGACCTTGGCTATGGTGAACTTGGGTCATATGGGCAGAAAACAGTAACCACCCCTGAGCTAGATAAACTTGCTAGTGATGGTATGCGATTCACAGACTTTTACGCTGGCAATGCTGTCTGCTCTCCTTCAAGAGCGGTTTTGCTGACAGGTAAAAGTGCTTCTCGCACAACTATAAGAGGAAACGCTGGTTACTTTGGTGATGAAAGATGGCAGGGTGCCTGGTTAGATAAAAATGAATTTACCCTTGGAGAGATGATGAAAGGGGCTGGGTATCAGACTGCATTTATTGGGAAATGGCATTTGGATAATCCCGATAATGTGGAAACATGGGCCCATGGTCACGGATTTGATTATGCTGTACAGGAACAATGGAAAGCACGTTTTGATAGTAAAAGGGAATTCCCACCAAATAGGCTCTGGATCAATGGTGACCAGGAATATGTCCCTTATAATTACAGAGAGTATGACTGCAAGGATGCACTCAGAACTGATATGGCTTTCAAATTTTTAGATAAAAAAGATAACGGTAAACCATTTTTTCTGTTTATGTCATATCGTGCTCCGCATTCATTTGAAGGGCCTATCCGAGATACACTATTGTATGTAGATCAAGGTTGGCCGGAAATAGAGAGGGTACATGCAGCAAAAATTACTTTGCTAGATAAACAGATAGGTCGCCTGTTAAGAAAACTTGATGAAATGGGAGATCTTGATAATACACTTGTTATATTTACAAGTGATAATGGACCTCATGGCGCAGCTGGAGGACATGATTTTGAATTTTTTAATAGTAATGGTGACCTGAAGGGTTTTAAGCGAGACCTCTATGAAGGTGGAGTACGTGTCCCTATGATTGCTTTTTGGGAAAACAAGATCAGTAAGGGAGTCAGCACAAATCATATCTCAGCTTTTCAGGATATTATGCCTACGCTTGCAGAAGTAGCGGGAATAAACATTCCAACTCACACTAATGGTCTATCTTTTTTACCCACGCTACTGAACAAAGAACAAGATAAACATGAATTTTTAAACTGGGAGCTACAATTAAGTGGCTGGTTTCAGACTCTTCCAGATGGAGGTTTTCGTCAATCATGCAGGATGGATAATTGGAAGGCCGTACGATATGGAGTTAATTCAGAAATAGAACTATATAATCTCAACCAGGATATATCTGAATCAAATAATATTGCATCACAGCATCCTGAACTAGCGGAAAGGATGATAAAAATATTTGAATCTTCTCGGACAGATGTTCCATTTTTTCCCTATGGAGGCGTTATCCAGAATTATAAATCACAGGATAAACACCTGAAAGAATAAGAGGCAAAATATGAAAAATCCTTTGTGGAAATATTTTATACTATCAGCAGTTGTATTTAGCAAAGAAGGTAACTATATAAACCCGATTATCCCAGGAGCGCACCCTGATCCATCTATATGTAGAGTTGGTGACGATTATTATATCGTTAATTCTTCTTTTGAGTTTTTTCCTGGCTTACCGATTCACCATAGCAGAGATCTGGTCAATTGGGAACTGGTAGGACATGGATTACATCGGGAAGATCAGTGCAATGGTGAAATGAACTTGGTCGATGTTCAATCCGATGGCGGGATACATGCTCCAACAATAAGATATAATAAGGGGACATTCTATATTATTACGACAAATGTATATAACCGTGGAGATGGGACACCAGGCAAGATGGTTAATTTTATAATTACAGCAAAAAAAGCATCTGGACCATGGTCAAAGCCCCATGGGATAGAAGGTGCTCCCGGGATTGATCCAGATATATTCTTTGATGACAATGGTAAAGTTTATTTTACTGGAACCCACGCACCAGGCGATATGAATAAAAATGGGATTGGTGAGATATGGATACAAGAATTAAATCTCAAGGATTGGAAACTTGTAGGGAAAAGACACACAGTCTGGGATGGTGCTTTTGGATGCTGCACCGAAGGACCACATATCTATAAAGGAAATGGCCTATACTATCTAATGGTTGCAGAAGGCGGTACGGGGAGAAACCATGCCGTTATGATCGCCGCAAGTAAACAAATATTTGGCCCATATGAAGAGAACCCTCGTAATCCGATTCTCACATCTCGGCACCTTACTGATAAATATTTTGTGAATAGTACCGGGCACGCAGATCTTGTGGAATTACCAGACGGCAGATGGTATATGGTGGCATTAGGGAAACGGAATGATTTAAATGGTGATTCAAATATGGGCAGGGAGACTTATTTAATGCCTGTTTCTTGGGAACCAGCGATTGTGAAATGGGAACAGGTTAGTAAAACCAAATGGGAACCAGTAAAGTATCTGTGGCCTGTTGTATCACCACAATCGGGAAAGGTAGAAAGATATGCACCACTACCATTCCCTGAAAAGAAGCAATATAGGAATGATGCATTTATTGATGATTTTGACAATAAAGGACTTAATCTGGAGTGGAATTTTGTTAGGGTCCCAAAAAATGGGACCTACTCCATATCTGAAAATCCTGGATATTTTAGGCTATATGCTAAACCTGACTGGATTAAAAACCGGAAACAATTTAGTTTAGTCGGCTTTCGTCAAAAAGAAAGCGATTTTGAATATGAAGTAAAAATGAAGTTCTTTCCATCAGATGACAAAGTTGAATGCGGTATCATACACTATCAAAAAGAGTATAACTACTTAGCAAGCACAGTATACAAAGATAATAGAAAGTTTTTTCTAAGTTTGAGATTAGCGGAAAAACATAAAGATCCAATTCCATTAAAAAAGATCAGATTGAATAATTATAGAGATGAAATAATATTTAAGGTTATTTCGAATGATGATAAATACAATTTCTTTTACTCCCTAGATAATGGTAATAGTTTTGAGAGTTACTCCGTTACTAAAGCAGAAGTTGTCCTGGATAGAAATTATACTGGAGCATATCTTGGCATGTATGCTACCAGTAACGGGAAAGAAAGTAGTGATTTTGCCGATTATGAATGGGTTAGGTATAAAGGATTCTCAAGATAATTCTTAGATAATGGTTAAGCAAAATATTATGAAAAATATTTTTTGTCTTTTGTCCATATTTTTCTCTTTTCTACTTAGTTCACTATACAGCCAAGTTGTACATGACCTTAGCTCAAATTCTTTCGTGAGAGAGTTTTTTATTTCTGGCCCTTATAAATCTAAAATGGATAAAGTGATTGAGCCGATCGATATGCTTGGGATAGAATATATTCAAAATGAGAACTTGTTCAATAGCAACAGTCAATTTTTAAATGGCCAGGTAATCAAATCTGAAGATGGTAAGCATAATATTAATGTTGTTTTAGATGATACATCTTTTGCGGTAGCCTATCTTTTCTTTCAAATTAATTCTGAAAAGATCCAGGATTCATATTTTTTACTCTCAGTTACTGATGGTGCAAAACTATATGTTAATGGAACACAATTGCATGCCTACTATGGGAATAATTACTATTTAAAGGAGAAACAAATTATTGTACCTCTTAGGGGAGGCAATAACGATGTGGTTCTTAAAATACCTAACAAGGATTGGGACTGGAAATTAAAATTGAAAATTCTTGACCAGGATGCAGGGAAGGCTTACTCCTATGAAAAAAATGAAGAAAACGAATATTTTCAGTTCCTCAATATAAAGCTTCAATCTGCTTTTGGTGAAAGTAATCATAACGGGGTCCCACTTTTAAGATTTAAGGTAGGAAGTTTTCCCACACTTGTGTTGGATAAACTTGGACTCGCAAAAAAATATTTAGGTGGTGGTTATAATATTCATGTTAGGTGGTTTGACACAGATTTAATCGAAGTCCAGTACCCAAAAAATCCAGGTAGGTACGGTTATTATGCTGAAATTATTGGTAATAATGAGAAGAAATTAAAAAGGTCTGGCACTCTTTTTTGTGAGCCTTCGGATTGGATGGCATGGAATAATAGATTATACTCAGATTTAGATTATTTCCCTTTTAATAACATCCCAGAAAGAATTTGGTTTGAGCACAGAGATGCAATTAGATCTTACCTAGGTTTTTCTACACTAAAATCTTTTCTATTACAGGAAACCGATATAATACTATTAGCCTTTTTGGATGAGATGTATAAAAAAGGATTCCCTAAAGATAGAAAGCTAACGCCATTAATCTACGATGGTGACTATCATGCTGCACTGAAACAAAAAATATTAGTTAAAGAAAACTACTACCTTGAATTAGCATCACCTCAAATAATTAAAAAAAAGTCAACCAAACTCAAATCTGAAATAAAGAAATATGAAAAGCAGAATCCAGCTTTCAGTGAAAAAATGAGAGAGCTATGTCAAGAGTGGATTGCAGATGGTGGATCACCCTTTGATATGGTTATAGCGCAAGATGGTAACATTATTTTTCATGAATCATTTGGAAGTGATAATTATGGAGAATTCACGATCAATACTCCAACAGAGATTGCATCGATTACAAAGCTATTTACTGGGATATTATTTGCGCAATTTGTAGATCAAAATATTATCGGAATAGATGATCCTGTAGGTAAATATTTACCTGATTTTCCTATGGAAGGCCCAAGAGCTATTACGATGAGACAGTGTTTTACACACACAAGTGGCTTCTATGGTCACGGATTGTTTGATGGTGTACACAATCATTGGTTGGAGAATACTCTTTTTCAGGCAGTAAAAAATGATACCGTTGGAACACTTTACAGGTATAATGGGATGGGGTACGATCTTGCAGGCAAGGTTATGGAATCCGTAACTGGAAAAAGTATTTTTCGTTTATTTCATGAGTATTTGTATGAGCCATTGGGTATGAAAAATACGATCCATGATTGGGACCTTGGTTACAGTGTCCACACCACTGCCTACGATCTTGCTATTTTAGCACAAATGATATTAAACAAGGGTACATACGATGGAAAAAGATACTTCTCGGAAACGACTTATGAGCAAATTCTTCCAAAGAATCTTAAAAGCTATTACCCAGAATTAGTATTTACTAATCCATGGGATGAAGGCCGACCTAGGGGTATTGGTACAACTATGCAAGAGTGGGAGATCAGTGATGAAGAAACGGGTGAAAAAAGGCACTTACTAAGTAAGAATGTGATCGGGCATGGATCTGCTACATCATCTGTCTTTCGTATAGATCTTGATAATAATATTATCATTACACAATCAAGAAGGAAGGGAAGAAGTAGGTTTGGAGAGCACTTTTTGAAAATATACAAACTAATTGATAAAAAATTGGTCCTTAAGGATGACTAAAATGATTCGAACCTTAAAAACTTTAAGAGTGAAGTTGTTTTTACTTTTTATTTTCCTATTTAGCTGCAGCAATAACAATACCAATTCTCGCCCTAATTTTATTATTATTTTTGCAGATGATTTGGGGTATGGTGATCTAAGCTCCTTTGGTCACCCTACCATTAACACACCTCATTTAGACAAAATGGCTTCTGAAGGAATGAAACTTACTCAGTTCTATGTAGGCTCTTCTATTTGTACTCCTAGTCGTGCAGCTCTTTTGACTGGGAAATTACCGGTTCGAACTGGAATGTATGGCGAAAGGAGTGTCCTGTTTCCAGATAATGCCAGTGGTCTTCAACCATCTGAACAAACAATAGCGTCAGCGCTAAAATCTCTAGATTATAAGACTGCATGTATTGGGAAATGGCATCTAGGTCACTTGGAAGAATATATGCCAATGAATCATGGGTTTGATACTTTCTATGGTATACCTTACTCAAATGATATGCGACCAGAAGGCCAATGGGATTATGCAAGAAATAATTTCCCGCCATTACCATTTTTAGATGGTGTAGATACAATTGGTGTGAGCCTAGATCAGAGTCAGTTCATTAAAATGTTCACGGACAGATCGATTGATTTTATCCAGCAGAATAAGAATAATCCATTCTTTCTTTATCTCGCTCATACTGCTCCTCATACGCCTCTTATGGTAAATAAGGAAAACAAAGGAAAAAGTAAGCGAGGCTTGTACGGTGATGTAGTTGAAGAGTTGGATAGGAGTGTGGGTAAGATTCTGAACACTCTAAAGGATATGAATATTGAAAAAAATACATTTGTGATATTTACAAGTGATAATGGGCCTTGGGGTTGGAGAGGTATTAATGGTGGATCAGCTGGTTTACTAAAAGGTAATAAAGGTAGTGTATACGAAGGGGGATATCGGGTTCCTTCCATTGCATGGATGCCTGGAAGGGTTGAAGAAGGTATTATATCAAGGTCAATTTGTTCCACTCTTGATCTCTATCCCACAATAATGGCCATGTCTGGAAATAAGGAGTCTCAGATTAATGGATTAGATGGGATAGACATATCAAGGGCACTTTTTGAAAATTTACCTGTTCGCACTAATATCCATTATTACAGGAAAGATACTCTGGTAGCAATTCGCCATAAGGAATGGAAAATATATATTGATGATCCAAATCCTTGGAACGATGAGTTCACGAAAGCGGATCTGCCTCTCTTATATAATTTGGATCAAGACCCATCAGAAAAATACAATATCGCTGATAGCCACCCTGAGATTATTGATGATTTGATACAGATTGCTGAAGCGCATATTAAGGAGACAATTGTGGCACCTTCACAATTGGATGCGATACTCCCATCCCATAGAGAAGCATATGATCGATATAATAAAAAGAAATAAACAAATTTTTCTTACTATTGTTTCTTTTTTATTTGTTTCATGTAATTCTAGTTCATATTTAAATGAGAAAAAAGGGCCGAATATTATTTGGCTGGTAGCTGAAGATCTAGGGCCATATATACCATCCTTTGGCGATTCAACGGTAAGCACACCAAATTTGGATAGATTAGCTAGAGAAGGTGTTTGCTATACAAATGTTTATTCTGTTTCTGGCGTTTGTGCTCCAAGTAGAGCAGCTATAGCTACAGGCATGTATCCATCAAGTATTGGTGCACACCATATGCGAACTCTGTCTCAGCAACCAGCAGCCAAAGAAAAAGGAATTATTAATTATGAAGTTGTTCCACCCCCGGAAGTAAAAATGGTAAGCGAAATCTTAAGAGAAAATGGTTACTACTGTACAAATAATAAAAAAGAAGATTATCAATTTTATAAGTCAGAGATAGCATGGGATGAGTCGAGTATATTTGCGCATTGGAGAAATCGGCCGGCTGGCAGTAAGTTTTTTTCAGTTTTCAATTTTGGTGTGACCCATGAATCGAATCTTTGGGACCCTTGGTATAGGCAATACGACCTTGACCCATTTCCGCCAGATAGATCGCTGAAAAAATGGTGGAAAAAATTTGCTGGAATTGAGAAACCCTTATACGTCAGAGATGATATAGATATAAATATACCACCTTACCTTCCAGATAATAATATTGTTAAAGAAGATATGAAAAGAATGTACTCTAACATTGTAGAGATGGATGATAAGGTCGGTTTAATTCTTGATCAGTTGGAAAATGATGGTTTATTAGAAGAGACAATTATTGTTTGGTATACGGATCATGGTGGTCCCTTACCGAGACAAAAAAGATTACTTTATGATTCTGGAATAAGAGTCCCTATGATAATTAGATATCCAAACAAGGAGCAGGCTGGTGAGATTGATGAGAGATTAATTAGCTTTGTGGACTTTGCACCTACATTACTATCCCTGGTTAATTTACTGCCACCACAATATCAACAGGGGGTAGCATTTGAAGGAAAGTTCAGGTCGCCTAATGACAGATTCTATATTCATGCTGCTGCGGATAGATTTGATGAGCACTACGATATGATAAGGGCTGTTCGAGATAAACACTACAAGTATTTGAAAAATTATAACCCGGATAAACCTTATTATCTTCCCCTGGAGTATAGAGAGAGAATGAATACAATGAAGGAATTGTTACGGCTAAGGGACTTGGGTCAGTTAAATGATATACAATCACAGTGGTTCAGATTATCTAAACCGGAAGAAGAATTATTTGATATTGATAATGATCCCCATGAATTAAATAATCTTGCAGATAACAGTGACTATAAAGCCAAATTGATTGAAATGCGAAATGAGTGTGAAAGATGGATGAACGAAATAAATGATATGGGACTTATACCCGAGGATGAAATAATTGAATCATTTTGGCCGAATAAAATTCAGCCTGTTACTGCAATTCCTAAGGTTAATAATGATGATGGCAGAATTACTCTGGATTGCCTAACAAAAGGTGCTTCAATAGGGTATAAATTCCCAAATGATGATTTACCATGGCTAGGGTGGCGGCCCTATACTGCCCCTTTTGAATTAGATTCTGTGCAAATGGTAAAAGTTATTGCACATCGCTTGGGATATAAACCAAGTGATACCCTGATTTATAGCCACCCCTAATAGGAAATGTGATTGGTTTGATTTAACAAATAACTTTTTTAGTAATATTTAGAATAGTGTCCTTTTTATAGTTTTTAATCAAAATAATCTAATCATTTATAAGTAATTATTTTTAGATTAGTGACTACCTTTTTAGTTACTAAATGAATTAGATGTTAGAAATTATTAAAAACCTGGAACAATTCGGACTATCGACCAATACAGCCAGGGCCTATTGTTCGCTGCTAAAGTCCAATCCTGCCACTGGGTACGAGATCAGTTCCCAGGCGGGCATTCCCAGGTCGGCAGTCTATAATGTACTAAGTAAATTGGAAAGTATGGGTCTGGTCAGCGGCATGGGCGAAAAGCCCAAAAGGTATATTCCTTTATCTCCTTCCAGCCTGATCGAGCATTTAGAAAATTCGCACCAGGATTCAATAGAAGAACTGAAGCGTGGCCTGGAGCATATGGAACTGGATGAAGAGGCCTTTGATTTCTGGCATATCCACGGCTATAAGAATTTGATACTAAAGATGAAAGAAGAACTCAAAACTGCACAGGCAAA
>ERZ651768.526-NODE-526-length-29027-cov-3.962280_pt1 | contig 29027 bp, 29 predicted proteins | sample MGYA00514754_ERZ651768 | MGnify/ENA metagenome assembly ERZ651768
CAGAGATTCTATAGTAGGGAAACCTCGTACAAGCTTATGTGCAGTTACTGCAGCGCCGATACCTTGAGCTTTTTGGAACTACTGTCAAAAAGAAATATTACACAGAACAATAATGATTCAGACAAGCGACTCCAACTATTCTAATCAGATTCCTATAGTTATATTGAAATCTTAATTTTGGCTTGAAATCTGTTCATGAATTTCAATGGCTTCTTTCAATAAAGTTTCGTTATCGCTACCTGTAAATAGAATATGTCCCATCTTGCGTCCTGGTCTCACAGATTCTTTCCCATAGAAATAAAACCTTGCGTAATCATTTCCCATTACAGTGTTCGCAACGTGCGGTTTTAATAGGGTCATTGCTTCTTGACCCAAAATGTTGAGAAGAACAGAATCTCCGTTTCTTATCGGGTTAACCAGTGGGAGATCGCAGAGTGACCGAACCTGAAGCTCATATTGCGAAACGGAAAAAGTGTCAATGGTGTGATGCCCGGAGTTGTGGGGCCTCGGAGCGATTTCATTCACTATCAGATCTCCATTATTTAGTAAGAACATCTCAACGCAGAAAACGCCCGGATCACCTATGCTTTGGACAACTTCCCGTGCGAGTCGTTGTGCGGATTCCGTGATACTTTTTTCTATTCGCCCTGGCGAAATGCTGATGTGCAAAATGCCGTCTTCGTGAATGTTTTCTGTAGGAGGATAAGTAACACAATTTCGATTGCTACTAATGGAAACAACGACAGAAACTTCCATCATGAAAGGAACTATTCGTTCTACTACCCACGGTCCATCTCCTGTGATCACGTTCAGAGCAGATTTTATGCTGGCTCTATCTGAAACGTGCCATTGTCCGTGGCCATCATATCCCTCGGTTGCAGTCTTAATTATCCAGGGAAGAGGTAAACTTAAATTGTGGAGTTCCATCTTTGAATCCACGACTTCATAATCTGCAACAGGGAATCCTTGGCCCGTTAGAAAACTTTTCTCTAAAGTCCGATTCTGCGCCAATCGCAGACTTCTGCTGCCAGGCCGTACTCTCAATTCTTGTTCTAGAATCTCCACAAGAGAGGCCGGGACATTTTCCCATTCCAAGGAAACACAATCCACTAAACGTGTGAATTGCTTTCTAGTCTCCTTGTCGTCGAAGCCTCCGTCGAAAGAAATGGATGCGAATCTTTTTGCAGGCGCGTTGGGAGAAGGGTCCCACACACATACCTTGTAACCCAATCGCAGGGCTGCTTCCGCAAAAAATCCACCTAATTGACCTCCACCTAGCATTCCTAATGTGCTACCCGGAAGAATTGTTTTCTCGGCCTTCACTTTTGAACAGATCCCTTAGATGCTGGATCCGCGAGAACTGTGTCTGTCAGGTTTTTTCTCCATCGTCGCAATCTGTCTCGTAATAAATCATCATGAGTGGCTATTATTTCAGCGGCCAAGATAGCCGCATTCTCTGCCCCGCCGATCGCGACAGTGGCGACAGGAACACCCCTAGGCATTTGTACTATAGAAAGAAGTGAGTCTATCCCTTTGAGGTTTTCTAAGGGGACTGGAACGCCTATCACGGGCAGAATTGTCTTAGCGGCCAGCATACCGGGAAGATGAGCCGCGCCTCCTGCACCCGCGATGATGACTTTTATGCCCCTCTCTTCTGCAGTCTCTGAATATTCAAATAACCAATCTGGAGTGCGATGCGCTGAAACCACTCTGAGTTCACTCGGTATAACAAGTTCATCTAATATTTGGACTGATTTCTTGAGTATCGGAAAGTCAGATGTGCTACCGCCTAGCACACCTACTGTCGGAGAAACATCCGGATTGTGACTGGTCACTAGTGCCTCCTCAGATGAACTAATGAGTAAGATTCAGATGATAAATTCCCACTTAGCTCAATGTTTTATAGCTGGCAGTATCTATATTTCTGTCTCTAATTTCTTGGCGTTGATGAAATCCTCATAGCTTTGAGAATCTCTCCCAAGCATTTGATTCACTATGCTTCTATGCCTGTAGGCAGACCAATATAGAGAATCTAGGTTTATGGCCTCAGTTAGATCATTGAGAGCTTTTTCAAGCTCTCCGATATCTGAATAGGCAAGACCCCTATTATGGAAAGCATCCTTATATTCAGGATCTAAATCAATAGCTTTTGAAAAATGTGGAATAGCTTGGTCAAATTTGCCTAAACATAGCTTTGCAACCCCTATGTTATTCCAGGTTAAGGCATGTCCTGGCTCTATGGAGGCAGCCAATTCGTAATTCATAAGAGCTTCTGTATGCTTCCCGGCATTAGCCAGAATATTTCCTTCGGTAAAAACTGAAGTCCAATCGACATCTTCCATTAACTTCTCTCCAAAAACTCCCGCCTTGTTAAATCGCCCTTCCAAGCGAAAACCGTTTCATAGATTTGGTGTGTAGGCCATTCATATGTTAACCGCTAGTGTCACCCTATTGTAAGATTGATGAGTCATGAAAGAGATTAAGGTCGAAGATTTGCACAATCAGCTCCACGAGTTGCCGGGGGGGCCTGATTCATCAATGGCTTACTTTGCCAGGAAAGAATCTTTAATAGGTAGCATACGTAATTTGCTGAGTGGAGCCGGATTCGCATCCGCTGATTATCCTGTTATAGAGCCCACTGAACTATTTATAAGAAAGTCTGGGGGAGGCATCACCGGACATCTATATTCCTTCATTGACCCAGGCGGAAATAAAGTAAGCCTTAGGCCTGAATTTACTTCCTCGGTCATCAGGGAGTATTTAAAAGAACCAATAGATACAGAAAATGTCGTGAAGCGTCAATATTCAGGTCCTGTATTTCGATACAATGATGTTTCCACGGGGAATACTCTCAGGCAGTTCACTCAACAGGGTTGTGAAATTATCGGTGCAAGCACCACAGATCTCGATGCAGAGATTCTTAGGCTATCACTTGCTGCGCTCTCTGAAGCGGGTATCAAATCGGTTACAGTGAGGCTTGGCAATGTAGGTGCAATAAGAAAACTTCTTGAAAGTTATGGTTTGAGCGAAGCGATCTGCCTATACATCTTCTCAAATGTTGGAAAGTTAAATCAGAACCCAAAAAAATTAAATGGCATATTGTCCCATGCCGTCAGTTTAGGGCTTGTGAAAGAAAACGAGCACCGTTCTGGTTCAACAAAAGAAGATGGTTCAAAAGCGGAGTCGATGGAGTTAGTACAATCTCTTATGGCTGAAACTCTTTCCGGAAACACTGGAAGGAGATCCAGGTCGGAAATAGTAGATAGATTGTTAAAGAAAAATTCCGAACTAATTGGCGTTGATGTTTTGGAATCCTCACTTCAGGACCTTTCCGGATTTCTCAATCGAATGGCTGGAGACTACAAATCGATTGAGGTGAAGTCGAATAATCACGTTATCGATATAGAACAGATGAAATATGTGAGTGATTTAATGAACGTTGTTGGCGATATTGGAGGCCTGGAAGTGAGGTTTGACCTAGACTTCGCATCTCAAAGGGGCCTAACGTATTACACCGGATTCATTTTCGACCTTATCGTAGGCACGGCATCTGGACCTTTATCGCTAGGGGGCGGCGGTAGATACGATGGGCTTGTACGGTCACTAGGAGGCGATAGGGATGTTGGCGCTGTGGGATTCGCGGTGAACGTAGATTCGATTATTAGATACCCAGAAACAGTAGGTTAAATTTCAGTGGTAACTTTAGGTTCCGATGCTGTCCTGAAGGTCGCCATTCCAAGCGATGGCGCCTTATACGAATCCACTCTTCTGTTTCTCGATTCTTGTGGATTACGAGTAAATCAGGAGAACCGCCGGAGATACACGGCAAGCATTCCGTTCTTAGAAGGAGTTTCGGTAATCTTCCAGAGAAGCGCGGATATCACAGACAAAATTGAAGAAGGTAGTGCAGATCTTGGAATCCTAGGGCACGACAGATATTTGGAACTTAGGAAAGAAGACGGGCTTAGCAAAGTTGTGATGAGAAATCTTGGATTTGGAACCTGCTCTCTTGCCCTTGGGATTCCTGACTCTTGGATAGATGTTAGTTCGATAGCAGATTTAGCTGATCTAGCCGCCGAATTTCACGACAAAGGAGAAAGTTTGAGGATAGCCACGAAATCGCCTCGGTTGGTCGAGGGATTCTTACTATCCAATGGGATAAGCCATTTTTCCTTGGTTCAGTCGAGTGGAACTTTGGAGGTAGCTCCAGCGATGGGTTTCGCAGACATAATTGCAGATATAACTTCATCAGGTACAACGATGAGGGAAAATCATTTAAAAACTATCCAGGGCGGAACAATAATCGAATCAGAAGCGTGCCTTATTGGGAATAAAAGTACAATCACTGAAGATTCCGTAAAGTTGGTGTTAGCCAACAGGTTTACAGAAATAATTCAGGCACACATGAATTCAGAAGAATATTTTCTCGTGACTGCTAACATCCAAAGTAAATGCGCTGATGAACTATCGAGGGATATATTAAAACGTTCAGTTGTGGATGGCCTTGTAGGCCCAACAATTTCTAAAGTTTATTCGAGGGATTCGTTAGATTGGTACGCTGTAACGATTGTGGTTGATCGGAGTAAACTCATGGATTCAGTTCGAAATCTGAGAGAAATGGGTGCTGCAAGCATGACAGTTACCCAACCCAACTATGTGTTCCAGTCAGAAAGTGATAATTCTGGCCGACTCATTTAGGTAGAGTTGTGCCAAACCTGCCCACTCACATTCATTTTTCCCTACGGGTATTAGGGGATATATTAGGTTTAGATGTTAAAGGGAACTTGCCCGCTTATCTCTTTGGGTCGACGGCGCCAGATATCCGCGCGATAACAAAGAAAGATAGATCCGTCTATCACTTTGTCGCACTGGATTTTTCGGAAGTAGGAGAGGGGCCAGAGAATCTGACTCGCGAATATCCTTCATGGTCAGATCTCTCAAATACGAGTGCTGAATCTCGAGCATTTATCGCAGGCTACGTCTCTCATTTGATTTTGGACGAGACCTGGATAACGAAAATGTTTAGGCCATATTTTGAAAATTCACATATGTTTCCACGCAGGTTCCAAGCGTTAGTTATGGACAGGGCGATGCAATTAGAACTTGATAGGGCGTACTGGGGGTCTATGAAACCACATCTGGCTGACATCCAGAAGTATCGGGTAGACCTAGATATAGATTTTCTGAACGGTGAGCCCCTGAACAGTTGGAGGGATTGGATATTAACGCTTCTCGGAGCCGATTTTTCGTGGGACAGGCTCCTGTTTATGGCAAAAAGAATTGCCAAGGGTGAGGATTCACATCCAGCGATTGCGTACGCTGAGGAATTCATTTCGGATCCTGAGCAGAGTATTGAAAATATGCTAAACGCGTTGCCCAAGGGGATTCTTCATGACTTTGAGGAATTGGCCACAAACAATATCGTTAATTCTGTCAACAGGTTTATTAGATGAGGTTGACTAGTGACGCCAATGAAGCCAGGAGGATTCTCTTAGAAAATAGAGGTCTAGATATAGGTGATTCAACCGGTTCGGTGTCAGATTCCGCACAAAATGTTTTTGGCAGATCAATGACTCTCGTCGAATACGTTCAAAGAATAATTGATGATGTTAGAGATGGGGGTGATTCTGCTATACAAAACATCAATGAGAAAATTGATGGCTATCGCCCAGAATCGCTTGTTGTTTCCCAAGAAGATATTGAAGCAGCATATTACAGGATCGATTCAAATCTCAGAGAAGCTTTAGAGTTTTCTGCACAAAGAATAAGTGAATACCATGAGTTATGCAGGATCGAAGACTGGAATGACGAATCTAAAGGATACGGCCAAAGGTTCATCCCGGTATATTCAGCCGCCTCATACGTTCCTGGTGGTACAGCTAAATATCCTTCGACTGTTCTGATGACTTCGATACCAGCGCAAATAGCTGGTGTTAAACAAATATCTATCACATGTCCGAGCAACCAAGGTAAGAATCCTCCAGACTCTGTTTTAGCTGCCGCACACATTGCGAAAGTTGACTGTGTTTACGCAATTGGGGGAGCTCAATCAATCGCTGCATTAGCGTACGGTACTGAAACTGTGAATGCTGTGGACATGATTTGTGGCCCCGGAAACATATTTGTTACATTGGCAAAGAAATTGGTCTATGGGGATGTTGGTATAGATGGACTTTATGGGCCTACTGAAACTGTGATACTTGCAGACAGATCAGCGAACCCAGTCATATGTGCTGCGGACCTACTTGCGCAAGCAGAACATGACATTCTCGCGAAGCCGGTGCTGATCACAACGTCAGCATCATTTGCAACAGAAGTCAGTCATCAAATAGAAAAGACTCTTAGTCGAATGAGTCGATCTGAAATCGCAGGCCGGTCTATCCATGAACAAGGTGTGATAGTGGTAGTGGAAGATTTGCAAACTGGAATAGACATTTCAAATGAATTTGCACCAGAGCACTTAAGTATAGTCACAGAGGATCCAGAGTCCTTAGTCCCTCACGTTAGAAATGCAGGCATGGTGTTCCTAGGTGAATTTTCACATGAGGTTCTTGGTGACTACGGGGCTGGTCCAAGCCATGTTATGCCTACTGCAGGGACTGCTAGATTCAATTCTGGCTTAGGGTTGCATAGCTTTCTAAAATACGTTCCAGTTGTAAGTTTAAGTCGAAAGGATGCCTTTAAGATAACAGAGGCTGCCTCTGTTATCTCTCGGGAAGAGGGATTAACTGGTCATGCCGAGGCGGCAGAGATACGGCGTGAGCTCCATTAGGAATGGATAAAGACAGAGAGAGACTGTGAAATGACTTTTAAAAAAATCGAAAATCTTGTCCGTGCACATTTGGTCGACGTAGAGACCTATGATGCGATGGATGCTCCAGAGGCGCTTGCAAAAAGGGCTGGTATTTCAGAAGACCAGATCATCAAATTAAATGGCAATGAAAACCCCTACGGTGGATCGCCTGACGCGGTCGCAGCCGTGGCTCAAGTACCTTTACATATTTATCCTGATCCCAACCAGTTAAGGATGAGGGAAGCTCTTGCGAGTTATACGGCGGCTCAACCTGAGAACATAGTTGTAGGAGCCGGGGCCGATGAGCTGATAGATCTCTTGTTCCGTCTCTTTATATCGCCGGGGGACAGGATTTTGGATTTTGAACCAACATTTGGTATGTATAGTTTTTGCGCTAGGGTCTCAGGCGCAGAGATTGAATACGTTCAACGAGATTCAAGATTTCAGATAGATGTATCTAGGGTCACAGAAAAAATCACCAACAATACTAAGCTTATATTTGTCACATCCCCTAATAATCCCACAGGAAATATTGTAGATGAAGATCAGGTCTTACAACTTCTTGAAACAGGTCTTGTAATTGTGGTGGATGAAGCTTACTTCGAGTTCTCACAGACTACAGTTCAACACCTAGTTGAAAGATTTGAGAATTTGATAATTCTCAGAACCTTGAGTAAATGGGCAGGATTAGCAGGATTAAGGGTTGGTTACGGAATAATGCACTCTAAGGTTGCTAAGTATCTTATGGGGATTAAACCACCGTATAACGTAAACGTTGCTGGGGAAGCGGCCTTGATTGCTTCCCTGAAAGATTCTGAGTACCTTTTGAGGAATGTTGAAAAAATAATTCACGAAAGGGAGAGGTTGTTTAGTATTCTGGACCGCATTGCGGGTGTTAAGCCTTGGCCATCGAAAGGAAACTACATCCTATGCGAATTCGGGGAAAATGAGTCTGAAAGGATATATCAGGAACTCGCATCGAAAGGTATATTCGTAAGGAATTTTCCTTCGAGTCGCCTTCGTGATTGTTTTAGGATAGCTGTAGGTAAGCCTGAGGAAACTGACGCCCTAATTAAGGCCCTGAAGGAAATAATATAGATAATTCGAATAAGGTTGGTTATATGAAGAGAGTTTCACAGTCAGCTAGAGAAACCCAGGAAACAAAAATTTCCGTGTCGGTTTGTTTGGATGGTAGTGGAAAATATGAAATACAGACCGGAAACGGTATGTTTGATCATTTGCTAGCACAAATAGCTAGGCATGGTCTAATAGATCTTACTATTCTTGCTGAGGGTGATATTCAAGTGGGCTGGCATCATATAGTGGAAGACACGGCGATTGTCTTGGGTAAAGCTTTTAAAGAGGCCGTCTCAGATGGTGCTGGAATAGTTCGAATGGGACATAGCTATGTCCCCCTCGACGAGGCACTCGTGCTAACAGTTGTTGACTATAGTGGACGAGGATATTCTGTCATCGATGCCCCAATGACGGAAAGCGATCTGGGCGGATTGCCGGCAGATTTGATCCGTCATTTTATGGAAACTCTTTCACGGGAGGGCGGATTCAATTTACACGTCAGAGTTCTTGCTGGAATGAATAATCATCATATAGCAGAAGCCACTTTCAAGAGCCTGGCTAGATCCCTAAAGGCTGCGCTTTCAAACGATCCACGACAAAAGGGAGCGATAGCAAGTACCAAGGGGACTATAAGTCAATAATCGATGCGTCGTTCTCTGGGGATAACTCGAAGCTGTAATCCTCAATAACAGGATTAGAAAGAAGTTGTTGGCACATATCACTGACAGATTTTTCCGCTGAACTCAAGTTTTCCGCGTCCAATCTAAGTTGGAAATATTTTCCTGATCTTACATCTATAACATTGTTGAAACCCAATTGATTCAAAGCTCCGGCGATTGTGAGTCCTTCAGGATCGCTTACCGTAGGTTTAAGGCTAACAAATATGCTGGCTTGAAGACGCATTCTAATTCGCGTATGGCTCTGGAGCATTCTTTGAATTGTGGTGAGAATCTATAAACTCAATTATCCTATCTTTATCAAATGCATCAAATGAATCTATAAATGTCCAGGCCGTGAGCGAAATTCGTTGTTTTGTCCCTGGATAGGGTGATAGGAGAACCTTCATGCCCTCGTTTCGCGCTCTTTGTATGATTTCGGTGAGGCTCTCTACTAATTTCGGGCAACTTGGAGCGCAGCTATAAGTGATGGATATGCCTCCATGCTCCAAATTATGAAGCCTCTTTTCTTCAGGAATAAATGTTTGGTGGATGCCCCAACTCACTGGAGCTAGCGGTTGCGGGTAATGCCATCCGGATGTTGCAGGTTGCGAATTGTATGCTGGATGTTCTTCGCCTTCCTCGATGTGGTGAGTTCCTTGATCTTCAACCTTTTCACCCGGCCCGTCCGGGGAACCGGAGATTGGATTTCCAAGGCTACCTACCATCGGCATTATGAGTCCTAAGATCAGTAATAGGGCTACGACTCCAACTGCGATACCGATTCCCCAACGGGTAACTCTACTGCGATTTTGCCGCCTTGACCTTCTTGCAGCACGTGCCTGCGTCGGGGTTAGTCTGTTCTTACTGGTTGACATTACTTAATCTACCTATTTGAGGCTACGGCCCGTAATTTTAACGAATGCGTCTTCATATCGCACTGCAGTTTTTGACACTATTTCAGCGGGTAAGTCAGGTGCTGGTGGTTCTCGATTCCATTTTTGGCTGTTCAACCAGTCTCTTACGAATTGTTTGTCGAAATTTGGTTGAATACTGCCAGGCTGATAACCATCCCTATCCCAGAACCGACTGGAATCCGGGGTGAGAAGTTCGTCTATTAATGTGATATTACCGTCGATTAACCCAAATTCTAACTTGGTATCGGCGATGATGATCCCTTTATTTAAAGCGAACTCATGTGCGAAGTCATATATCTTTAGAGTGATATTCTGTAATTTGCTTGTAAGCTCGGCGCCTATCAGATCTGCCATGTGTTCCACGCTAATGTTCTCGTCATGACCTTCTTCCGCTTTAGTCGCTGGAGTGAATATAGGGCTAGGGAACAAATCGCCTTCTACCATTCCTGACGGGATCTTTAAGCCAGCCACGGTACCTGCGTCTGAATACTCCTGCAGCGCGCTACCGGTGATGTATCCCCTTGCGACACATTCGATGTCGATTCTGTCAGCCTTCCTTACATACATGGACCTTCTTTTTATTGATTCAGGAAGGTCTGTTGCTCTATCAAGACCCATTTGTACAAGATGATTTGGAACAATGTGTTCCGTTTGAGCAAACCAGAATGCCGAAATTTGGTTAAGAACAGCACCTTTACCAGGAATTGCATTTGGGAGAACAACATCATATGCCGAGATTCGATCTGTAGACACCATTAGTAGTAGTCCGTTTCCCGCATCGTGAGTATCACGGACCTTACCACTATAAATCAGGTCTGGCATCGTAGATTCTATAAGTACGTCGGAAGGATGGGTCATAGGCCAGCCTTTTCATATATGTCGTCCACAAATTCAGTGTATTTTTCATAATCGAAGAGGCTCTCTAATTCGGAAGCAGTCACAAGGTCAACTACACGCTGGTCGGAGGATATCAAGGATCTAAAGTCACCACTTTCGTCCCAAGTCTTCATGGAGTTCTCCTGAACGATTTCATAAGCAGATTCTCTACTTAGGCCTTTCTCAACTAGCAATAACATAGTTTTTTGTGAGAAAACTAAACCTTTTGTTAGCTCCATGTTTGCGAGCATCCGCTCTTTGTGCACAACAAGCCCTTTAATCACCTCATTTAAAAGGTTAGTAATGTAGTCTAGGGCCAGACAGGAGTCCGGAAAAATCAGACGTTCGGCAGAAGAGTGACTGATATCTCTTTCTCCCCATAATGCGACATTTTCCATAGAGGTAACGGCGTGGCCTCTTATCAGCCTTGCTAGCCCACATATCCGTTCCGTGAGCTCAGGGTTTCTTTTATGAGGCATCGAAGAGGAACCAGTTTGTCCTTTGCTGAAGGGCTCCTCTACTTCTCTAATCTCCGTTCTCTGGAGCCCACGTATCTCTGTCGCGATTTTTTCCAACGTTGCGGCAATTAATGCGAGTGTAGTCACAAAATGAGCATGCCGATCTCTTTGTATAACTTGGTTTGAAATCGGCGCAGGTTCGAGTCCCAACTGAGCACAAACGGAAGCCTCTATGTCTGGTGGAGCAGTAGCATGAGTACCAACCGGACCGGATATTTTTCCTACAGCTACAGATTTTTTGGCATCTGAAAGTCTTTTACGGGCTCTTTTCGTCTCATCCCACCAAAGGGCGACCTTGAGTCCGAACGTCACAGGCTCAGCATGGACACCGTGGGTTCTCCCAATCATTAAGGTATTCTTGTGCATGAGAGCTTTTTCTTTGAGAGAGTTTTCTAGGCCCATGAGCTCTTCGTCTAGCAGCTCGCTTGCCTCTACTAATTGTAAGCTGGTTGCTGTATCCCACACGTCACTTGTTGTAAGCCCTTGGTGCAACCATCGTCCCTCTCTCCCTAAGCCGGCTGTAGTTGATTGTAGAAATGCAGTCATGTCATGTTTAGTGCGTTTCAAAACCTCTCTGAAAATGTCAAAATCATAGCTAGCTTCCCGTATCTTCCTTATGTCTTCATCGGGAATAAGTCCTTTAATGGCCCACGCTTCACACACGGCAATTTCAATAGATAACCATTTATCGTATTTGTTTTTGTCTGACCACACTGCAGACATATATGGTCGCGAGTACCTTTCAATCATTTCCCTATCCTAGCTACATTTTCTAAATGAGTCTCCTAGATTCCAAGAGCAATATCATCCCTGAAATAGGAGTTTTTGAACTCAATCTTATTTATGTTCCCGTATGTGTTCATTTTGGCCTCATTCAAATTCCTGCCCTTGGAACTGACCGACAGAACTCTTCCACCGCTAGTATTGAATGTGCCGTTTGTTGACAGAATTGTCCCTGCATGAAAAACCGTGGATTTGTCTGACACATTTTCTAGCCCAGTAATTGGGAACCCAGTGTCGTATGTTGCAGGATATCCCTCAGAGGCTAGAACTACCGTGACACATGATTCTTCTGACCATTTGACCTCAACAGATTCTAGATTGCCGTCTATGCAAGCCATAGACATTTCAAGTATATCGGCTTCTAAAAGAGGCATAATAGTTTGAGTTTCTGGGTCGCCGAGCCGGCAGTTAAATTCTAGTACCTTGGGACCAGACTCAGTCACCATAAGACCCACAAAAAGTACACCTGAGTATTCGTTATGGATTCTTTGCATCCCAAGAAGGGTTTTTTCTACTACTTCTTTGCCGATCTGATCTTCTAAACTGGGGTTCCAAAATGGGGCAGGGGAGTATGCTCCCATGCCACCTGTATTTGGACCTTGATCATAATTTCCAATTCGCTTATAGTCACATGCCGCCACAAGTGGTGAAATCGTTTTACCGTCTGAAAAAGCGAAGACGCTTAATTCTGAACCGGTAAGATATTCCTCTATGACTAAACTATCACCGGCTTTGCCAAAGATTCGCTTCACTACAATGTCGTCGATAGCCGTTCTCACCTCTTTGACGGACTCACATATGTAAACGCCTTTTCCGGCTGCTAGACCATCGGCTTTTAAGACTACGGGTAACCCGAAGGCATTTGCAGCGCGGACCGCTTCATCTCGACTATTTACTGTTAACGAATCTGATGTCGGAATGTCGTTGTCTTTCATGAAATTTTTGGCGAATGTTTTGCTCCACTCGAGCTGAGCTGCTCTCCTATTAGGGCCAAACGCCTTGAGCCCAACAGCACTGAATTTATCGACGAGCCCAGCTGCTAGAGGGCCTTCCGGGCCGACGATGGTCAAATCTATGTTTTTTGATGTTGCGTATTCAGATAGCCCATCAATATCGCTGTCTTGAATAGATAAGTTGGTGCCTACTGAGGCAGTTCCTGCATTTCCGGGAGCTATGAAAAGTTCTTCCAATAATGGACTCTGGCCAATTTTCCAGGCCAAGGCATGTTCCCTTCCACCGCTGCCTACCAACAGGACTCTCATAGGCTTCTCCTAGATTTTTTAAAGTGACTTTGTAGTAAGCGAACATTGATACGGAGTGATTATTCCCATTCAATGGTGCCGGGAGGCTTGCTAGTGATATCGAATACGACTCTATTGACATCAGGAACTTCATTTGAGATACGGCTTGATATTCTCGATAACACATCATATGGCAGCCGAGCCCAGTCCGCTGTCATCGCGTCGTCACTTTTTACTGCTCTAATCGCAATCACATGGCCATAAGTCCTGAAATCACCGGTTACTCCCACTGATCTTGTATCCGTAAGTACAGCGAATGTCTGCCATAATTCTCGATATAAGTTATTCGCTTTAATCTCATCCATTACTATCCAGTCGGCAGCTCTCAATACTTCTAACTTGTTGTGAGTGACTTCACCGATAATTCTTATTGCGAGGCCAGGCCCAGGGAACGGTTGACGATAAACCATTTCCTCAGGAAGACCGAGTTCTAGTCCCACATCTCTAACTTCGTCCTTAAATAAGTATCTGAGAGGCTCTACTAGTTCCATCTTCATATGTTCTGGAAGGCCGCCCACGTTATGGTGAGTCTTTATGGTGGCAGAAACGCTATTCTCCGCGCTTTTGCTCTCTATTACATCAGGATAAAGAGTCCCCTGTGTTAAGAAGTCTACCTGTCCAAGTTCGGCAGCCTCTTCATCAAAAACGTTAATAAATTCGTTTCCTATAATCTTTCTTTTCTGTTCCGGATCGGTAACGCTTTTCAAAGCGCCCAAAAATCGTTCAGTGGACTCGCTAAATACGAGGTTTACATTCAAGTATTTCTCGAACGTATTCCTCACTCTCTCCGGCTCTTCCCTCCTCATCAGGCCATTATTCACAAATATGCAGGTAAGTTGGTCTCCGACAGCCTGATGGACTAATGTGGCAGCCACTGCTGAATCCACTCCGCCTGAGAGCGCACATATTACCTTTCCGTCACCAACCTGCTCTCGGATTCTGGCAATGGATTCTCGGACAAAATTACCGGAAGTCCAGAACTTTCCCATCCCACAAATCTTGTATAGGAAATTGTCAATTATCTCCACTCCATGAGGGGTATGTGCAACCTCTGGATGGAACTGAATGCCTAACATTCCATTGTCATTCCCAATCACGGCGATAGGAGCATTATCCGTGTAGGCCTTGGCAGAAAATCCAGGCGGTAGTTCGGTTATTTGATCCGCATGGCTCATCCAAACCGGCAAGGAAGCTGGGAGGCCACTTAAAATCGGTTCATTTGATGAATTCTGATGGAGTACGGCGTGACCATACTCCCTTTTTTTGGCTGGGGCTACTTTACCTCCGAGCTGATGGACCATAGCTTGCATCCCATAGCATATTCCTAAGACGGGTAACCCACTTTCATAGACCCATGTCGGGGCCAAAGGAGCGTTATCATCGTAAACACTTGCAGGTCCGCCAGAGAGTATTACTCCCCTGGGATTCAATTCTTTTACGGAATTCCAAGTTGCGGAATGCGGGATAATTTCGCAGTAGACTTTGCTTTCACGGATTCGTCGAGCAATTAACCTACTGTACTGGGATCCAAAATCAATGATTAACAAAGATTCTCTCTGCGGGACGTGACTGGATTGCTCTGGGCTGCCACGGCCCACTTTCTCTTGAGCGATTTCAAGGTAAGCTGATACCTCCAGATCGTCACTGGAAGTTATTCTACGAGTAGGATCAGTTGGTGTGTCTGAAGACATATGATTTCCGAAATAAGGCTCCCGTGCCGTGCTATACTCCCACCATTCTGACTGAGGGTTTCACGCTATTACGCAGGTACTTGCGATAAGTGAAGAGTCTTTGTCCCTCGCCGCTAATATTTTATTAGAAGGCGGCGTGGTTTGCATACCCACCGATACAGTTTATGGACTTGCCGCGTCTGTCTCATTTAATGAAGCAATAAATGAGGTTTTCATTATAAAGAATAGATCTGAGACGAGTCCGATTCCCGTTTTGATTAACTCAGAAGATCAACTGTCTTTGTACGTAGATGATTTTCCTGAAATGGCCCGGGCTCTAGCACACGAGTTTTGGCCCGGATCACTAACCATAGTTCTAAAAAAGTCGGCGCGACTACCAGACGCTCTGTCGGGAGGATTGGATACGGTAGGTTTCAGAGTGCCAGCGCATGAGGTTCCCAGATTGCTTTGTTCAACTACAGGATCTGCTTTAACAGGCACAAGCGCTAATAAAAGTGGGTTTCCGCCAGCGAGAAGCGCGAAACAAGCGTTCGATCAACTGAAAGGCACTTCGGTCGAACTTATTATTGACGGAGGGACTACCGATTCTGGCACTCCCTCAACTATCATTGATTGCAGCGGTATACTGCCAAAATTAATTAGGAGCGGTGCCATTCCAAAAGAACGTATATGGGAACTAATAGAGGATCTGAGGTAGGCATGGGATCATGAGTAAAATTACGCCTGAAATCCTTAAACATCGCATAGAGAGAACCCTTAAAGGCTTGTTTGAGTCTAGGAACTTACCGCTTTATGACATGATGTCCTATCATTTTGGACTCCATGAAGATTCTTTATCCAAGCATGCCAGCCTTCTACACGGATCTACGCTTTTACTTTCGGTGGATGCTTTTGGCGGTAAGGTAGAAAACGCTTTGCCTGCTTCTGTAGCGGTTGAGCTTGTAAACGGGTTCTGTGAGATTCATGATGATGTTGAATCCGGTAGACCACAACGTTCTGAAAGGGACGCACTTTGGTGGATATGGGGTCCCGCCCAAGCCATAAATGCAGGAGATGGCATGCATGCTTTAGCACGTATTTCAATCTTACAATTAACGGAAAATGGATTCTCATCTGAGTTAACTTACAGTGCTATATCATTGCTTGATAGAGCAAGTTTACTAGCGTGCGAAGGTCGATTCCGGGATCTTGAAATGCAGGAACGAGTTGAGGTTTCTCTCGACTCCTATACCCGTATGGCCTCCGATAGATCGGGGGCGCTTTTCGGGGCATCGCTATCAATAGCTGCTCTATTGAGCGGGTTGGACGAGTTGGATCAGGAAAAGCTGACCCAATGTGGAAAATGGATAGGTGAGTCACGTCAAATTCGCAGCGATATGGAAGAGTTGTGGAGTTCAGAGTCAGGCCAAAACTTAGAATTTTTAAACAAGAAAAAATTATTCCCAGTCGTCGCGGCCATGAGGAACGCGAGCCCTAATGAGAAGAGAAGATTGGGGGAAGTGTATTTCAAAAGGGTTCTTGAGCTTGAAGATCTTAAGCCCGTAAGGGATGTTGTGGAAGGTCTAGGCGGAAGAGAGGAGAGTGAAGAAAGGATTAAACACTGTGAGGAAAACTGCAGGGCAGTTTTCGACGAAATTTGTAAAGAAGCTGGTGGAGGCGATCAGTTGCTAGATTTCTTGATTGATATAACAAGGTAATTGATATAACAAGGTAGGAGAGTGGCTGAAAAAAAGACTGTAAGGGATATTGAAGTTTCGGGTAAGAGGGTACTTGTCCGGGTTGACTTCAATGTGCCCTTTAAACCGGGAACCGATGAAATATCGAACGCAAACAGAATAGTCGCTTCATTACCAACTATCCGATATCTTCTTGGACGCAGAGCTTCCGTTGTTCTTTGCTCTCATCTGGGCCGTCCCAGAGGGAGATCTATCCCGGAACTCTCTTTACGACCCATAAGGGGGCGACTCGCCCAGTATCTGGATATGCGGGTTTCGTTTTCCGAGTCGACGAATTTTCGAAGAATTCAGGAGGATGTTTCTCGGATAACGCCTGGTGAGGTGATACTCCTGGAAAATATGAGATTTCACCCGGGGGAGGAGACAAACGCCCCAGAGTTTTCGAAAGAGTTATCTGATCTAGCAGAATTTTATGTAAACGATGCATTTGGCGCCTCCCACAGGGCCCACGCTTCAATTCAAGGAATAACTGGATTTTTACCATCGGTCGCTGGGCTTCTGTTGGAGGAAGAGATCAGATCACTTGAAAAGGTATTATTGGATCCATTGAGACCTTTTGTTGCAGTGTTGGGCGGTGCCAAGGTCTCTGACAAGATAAATGTCGTAAACAATCTGTCGCTTACCGCAGATAAAATATTGATTGGGGGAGGAATGGCTGCGACATTCTTGAACGCCACAGGAAAATTTGTCGGTTCATCGCCAGTAGAAGAAAACTTTTTGGAAAAAGCCAAGAAACTTCTTAATAATTCACCCAATACCAATGTGGAAATAGTTTTACCTGTAGATGTGGTTGTATCTGCTGAATTTGATTCTCAATCCCCTTACCGAACATGTCCAGTATCAGAAATCGGTGAACGGGAAATGTTGCTAGACATTGGGCCTCAGACAAGGGATATATACGCTAAAGTCCTATCTGAGAGCTCTACGGTGCTGTGGAATGGCCCGATGGGGGTCTTTGAGTGGGACCATTATTCCGAAGGAACGAGACTAATTGCTAACTCTATCGCTAGGGACGGTATTGTTTCTGTTATCGGAGGAGGTTCCACAGTTGATGCGGTTTCTAAATTTGGCCTCGAGGCAAGAATGACTCATATATCAACTGGGGGTGGAGCCTCACTGGAATTTATGGAAGGTAAAGATCTTCCGGGCATTGTTTCCTTGTTGGATGCGGACGAATCTTATGAAAAAGGAGTGTCCGGGTGATAGATTTTCCTTACTTGTCGAACATATGTAGGACAACCAGCAGCAAAATAATAATGGTTGTTGTTGATGGCCTTGGCGGAATGAGACATCCGAAGTACGGCATGTCAGAACTTGAAGCCGCTAAAATTCCAGCACTGGACACGTTAGCATCGGGATCATCGTGCGGCGTCACAATACCGGTACTCCCCGGAATCACCCCAGGAAGTGGACCTGGTCATATGGCGCTGTTCGGATATAACCCTGTGAAATACCTATTAGGCAGAGGAGTATTGGAAGGTATGGGGATTGGGGCGAATATAGGTCCTTCTGATGTGGCTGCGAGAGGTAACTTTTGCCGAATTGATTCTGAAGGAAAAATAATAGATAGAAGAGCAGGGAGACTCGATTCAAGTGAGTGTAAAAGACTGGTTGAACTGTTGAATCGCATAGAGTTAGACAAAGTCCAATTTGAAGTATATCCAGTTATGGATTACCGTTTTGTTTTGGTTTTACGTGGAGAGGGAATATCACCAAATATTACGGAAACAGACCCACAAGTAGAGGGAGAACTGCCTAATAAGTCAGAACCCTTGCCAGGGCTACCAAATATGACCGCGAATGCGATTAATGAGTTCACTCAAAAGGCTACGGGAGTCCTCAAGGGTGCGGGTTCTGAAGCGAACGGAGTCCTGCTTAGGGGTTTTTCAGGACTTCCTAATATTCCTCAGTTTGGTGCCAGCTACGGTTTGACACCTGCCGCTATTGCAGCATATCCGATGTACAGAGGTCTTGCTCAACTGGTAGGAATGGATGTGATTAGTTGCGAATCGACGTTTGAAAGTGAATTGAGAGTACTCAAAGCTAACTATGTAGAGAAGTTTGACTACTTCTTCATTCATTATAAGTTGGCTGATAGTGCAGGGGAGGACGGGGATTTCGAGATGAAAACAAATAAACTGGAGGAATTTGATGCTTATTTAGAGCGTATAACCGCTTTAAACCCTGATGTCTTGGTGGTTTGTGGCGATCACGCTACTCCTAGCTATACGAGTTCGCATAGTTGGCATCCTGTGCCCTTCTTAATTAAATCCCAATACTCAGAGGGTGCTGCAGATGGTAGGTTTAGTGAAATTCCGTGCCGTTTAGGTTCTGTCGGGTCTATAAATGCAGAACAGCTTATGTTGTCCGTACTTGCGCACGCAGGTAAATTGAAGAAATTCGGACCATAATAATATAATTATATGACTATATATATTTATGCCAACTGGAAAATGAATTTTACCCAAGTTGAGGCCTACCGACTCGGATCCACACTGACAGAAGCGATGGAGAATTTATCGAAGCAGATAGAAGTAATTCTGTTTCCTGGAAACGCTTTACTCACGACGGTTTCCAAGTCAATTAGAAATTCCAAATATATAGGACTAGGAGCCCAAAACGTTCATTGGAAAGGTAACGGGTCGTTTACCGGCGAGACATCCATCAGTATGCTGCCGGACCAATGTACACATGTGTTGATAGGCCACTCGGAAAGACGCAGGGATTTTGGAGATACGGAAGCAATTATAAACAGAAAAATAGTCAGAGTGATGGAAAGTGGACTGAAAGCGGTATTATGCGTAGGAGAAGGAAAGCGCTCGCCCTTGAACGAGTGTGCGGAAGACGTTATTCGAAGGCAACTAGAGAGTGCTCTGGGGGACCTTAAGGTAGGGTTCCAAGATAATTTAATGATCGCATATGAACCTGTGTGGGCGATTGGGTCTAATTTGCCTGCGACACCAGAAATCGTAAATAGCCGTGCAAGGTTTATAAAAGAGTTTATAAGTCAACTTGATTATGTTGAAAATGGTGAATCCACACCCGTTATCTATGGCGGTAGTGTCACGTCGGAAAATGTTGGTTTTTATTTGGATTTGGAAAATGTAGACGGAGTCCTTTTGGGGGCATCAAGCCTGAATATAGAAAGTTTTAAACGGGCGATCAGGGTTGCCAAAAATTATTGAGATAGGTTTGTACCTCAAATGCTGGTAATAATAGGACCTACGGGGGTAGGGAAGTCAGCTTTATCTAATCTCATAGGCGTCAAATTGAATGGTGAGATTGTTAACGCAGACAGCAGTCAAGTATACCGGGGTATGGATATCGGCACAGCAAAACCTTCCCAGGCCGAAATTAACAGTCTCCCTCACCACCTTTTTGATATCGTTGATCCCAACGAAAGATTTGATGTGCACATGTTTAACATAAAGGCGAAGTTGGTCATCGACCAGATCAATTCAAGGAAAAGTATTCCGATTGTCGTAGGTGGAACCGGCCAATATATTTGGTCTATTGTGGAGAGCTGGGACATCAATAAATCAGGGTCTGATCCTGAGGTCAGGAGTCGAATTGAACGCGAGTATATGGCTGAAGGTCTCGAGCCATTGGTGAGTGAACTCCTGCGTAAAGACCCTAAGAATTCTGTTTACGTAGACTTAAAGAACCCAAGGAGAGTCATAAGGGCTTTAGAAAGGGTTGAGCTTGGATTTGATGCTACTTCGCCAAGGTCTAAAGTTATCGATCTTTCTCCCGGGACTTTTATAGCAGGCCTTTCATTAGGGAGAGAAGAACTTTACAAGAGAGTCGATCAAAGAATTAATTCGATGATTCATTCGGGCTGGCTAAGGGAGGTTCTTATGTTGAGGAGCTCCGGATACAAGAAAACTTTGCGGTCAATGGGAAGTATTGGGTATAGAGAATTGCATGGATTTTTGGAAAAAGAATTCAGTTGGCAGGAGTGTGTAAAAAATATACGTTCCCGCACTCACAGACTTATTCGCACACAAGAAAACTGGTTTAAGAAGGATGATCCAAGAATTCATTGGTTTGATTTATCCAAAATGAATTTTGAAGAAATCGCTGCAAGTGTCTATAACCAATACAAATTAACGACTATAAAGTAGTAGTTCTTAAGATTTCTTATAGAGTTCCTGTTTCCGCTCAGTGCTAATATATTCCTTACGATAATTTATAAGGAAAACCCAATGAAGTTCACGAAAATGCATGGGGCGGGCAACGATTATGTTTATGTAAATGCTTTTAAGCAGGATCGTGACTGGCCAGAGGTCTCTAGAATGATAAGCGACCGCCATACCGGTATAGGCGCTGATGGACTCATAATCGCGATTCCATCTGAGAAGGCCGATTTCCAGATGAGAATGTTCAACGCTGATGGTTCGGAAGGTGAGATGTGCGGTAATGGGATTAGATGTCTGGTGGCATTTGCTATAGATGAAGGTATTGTAAAAAAAAGTGAAGAAATGAAAACAGTGGAGACTGGAGCTGGGATATTAACTGTCACACCAGAATTTAATGGCAGTGAGATGACTTATGCTTCTGTGAGTATGGGGTATCCAGTGTTTGAACCGTCGAAAGTGCCGGTTAATCTTTCGGTAGGGGATTGGCCAATTTTGGATTACAGACTAACGGTTGATGGATATGAGTTGGAACTCACGTTTGTCTCTATGGGGAACCCGCATGCGGTAGCGTTTATCGACGACGACGTAGATAACTTTCCTTTGGAGAGTGTTGGACCAAAAGTCGAGAATCATAGTTTATTTCCCAACAAGGTAAATTTTGAGATAACGAACGTTTTGACTGAAAGCCATGTTAAAACGAGAGTGTGGGAGAGAGGTTCAGGAATAACTATGGCATGTGGAACGGGAGCTTGTGCTGTTGTGGCCGCAGCTAGACTAAAAAATTTGGTTGGTGATTGTGTGGAAGTAGAGCTCCCTGGAGGAGTATTAGGGGTACGCTGGCCCGGATGTGGCGAATTGCTTATGCGGGGTCCAGTTAAAACAGTGTTTAAAGGGGAATGGGAAGGTTAATAAACATATCCATGAACACTTTTCCTTAATGAACAACCGTCAACATATCGTAAAAACTTGGAGGAGAAATGAAATTCGCCAACAGGCTAGATAGGGTGCCTCCTTATCTATTCGTCGAGATCAGCAGGAAGATCGCATCAAAAAAATCTCAGGGCATCGACGTGATTTCATTTGGAATCGGCGATCCTGATTTGGCGACCCCTGACCGGGTAATAGAAGAATTGAGAGAAACTGCTCTTGACGCGCCAAACCACAGATATCCGGAAACTGATGGATTGCCAGAATTCAGAGGAGCGGTTGCGGAGTGGTATTTGAGGCGGTTTGGGGTAACGCTTAATGAGGATAGAGAAATTCTCCCTCTAATCGGTGCAAAGGAAGGAATAGGGCATGCATCATTATGCTTCATAAATCCAGGAGATATAGCACTCATTCCTGATCCCGGTTACCCAGTTTATTCCGTCGGAACTTGGTTTGCGGGTGGAGAGTGCTATTGGATGCCGCTAACTGAGGAAAACGGATGGCTACCTGATCTTGACTCCATACCCTCCAAGGTATGTGAAAAAGCGAAAGTAATATGGCTAAATTACCCGAATAACCCCACCGGTGCTGTGGTTGATGCCGGATACCTTGGAGAGGTTGTTCAGTTTGCTAAACAGTACGACGTGGCCGTAATGCATGATGCAAGCTATACCGAAATTGCATTTGATGGATATCGACCTATAAGTTTTTTGGAAATCCCCGGCGCATTCGATGTTGGTATGGAATTTCATTCTCTTTCCAAGAGCTATAACATGACAGGTTGGCGCGTGGGAACAGCCGCTGGTAACAGTGATATGATCGACGCACTCATGGTTGTAAAGTCCAACCTGGACTCAGGCATACCTAATGCCGTCCAATACATGGGAATTGAAGCCTTGAAAAGCTCGGACGAAGATATACAAGAACGCAACCTCGTATATCAGAGGCGCCGAGACAAAGTTGTAGAAGCACTGTCTAAGATGGGCCTTGAGGTCGACCCTCCCCATGCTAGTTTATACGTTTGGGCTAGGATTCCTTCCGGTTATACATCAGCGGAATTTGCAGAGCTATTGCTTGAGGAGAGAGATGTAGTCGTAACCGCAGGGAATGGGTACGGTCCCAGTGGTGAAGGATACATTAGACTCTCTCTCACCATCTCTGAAGATGATTTAAATGAAGGATTGCGCCGACTGGAAGGTTGGGATATACCTACCAAAGCCTGACTAATTTATAAAAGTGTTGTGAGGATGTCTAGATCGTAAGGAAACTTGTAGATGTAAAAAGACGCAAAGAGCGTGCCCTTCTAATTGGCGTGCGAAATGGCAGGGCCCGGCAGGTCTGGCGTTTAAAGGATTCCGTAAAAGAACTTGGGGAGTTAGCCTCCAGTGCTGGAGCGGAAGTAGTAGGAACAATAACCCAAAATCTCTCCAAGCATTCCAACACATATTTGGGTAAAGGAAAGATCGAAGAACTCAAGGATTTAGCAGCGGATTTGGAATTAGATACCGTTATTTGCGACGATGAACTAAATCCCAATCAGCAACTCAATCTTGAGAAGGCCCTGGATGGGGTTAAAGTCATAGACCGTACTGCTCTAATTCTTGATATTTTTGCAGCAAATGCATTGACGAAAGAGGGCCGGCTTCAAGTTGAACTGGCGCAGCATGAATACCTACTTCCTCGGCTCGCCGGACAGTGGACCCATTTGGAGAGACTTGGAGGGGGGATTGGCACCAGAGGCCCTGGGGAATCTCAGATAGAGACGGATAGGAGGCTCGCAAGGGGAAGAATACTGCGCCTTAAAAAGGATATTGAAAAAGTGCGCCAACACCGATCTAGGTATAGAGAACGGAGACGGTCTTCTGAAGCGAAAATCGTCGCCTTGGTTGGTTACACAAATGCAGGCAAAAGTACACTACTCAACTCTCTAACGTCGGCAGAAGTAGTAGCCGAAAACCGTATGTTTTCAACTTTAGATCCCGTTACGAGAAGATTAAAGCTGCCTAGTGGCTCAGATGTGCTTCTAACGGATACTGTCGGGTTTATCCAGAAATTGCCCACAACGCTAATAGCGGCTTTTCGAGCGACACTTGAAGAAATTAATGAGGCAGACCTAATACTTCATGTGTTGGATGTTACACATGATAGGCGCGTGGAACATTCAGAGTCGGTTAAATCAATCATTGCTGAAATAGGGTTGACCGAAAAGCCGATAGTTACAATCTTGAACAAATGGGATAAGTTTCCTCATGAATACGACCCGTTCTCTGACGATCCTCTCAGGCAATTCATAGAGGGATTCGAATCAGCAATTTTTTGTTCAGGGCTATCAGGTGTAGGGAAGACTGAAATATTACGAACTATAGGAGAGAAGATTTAATACCGAGGGTATTTTGGGTTTGATTGACAATAAAGACAGAGAAGAAATTAACTTGCGCACTATAAATGTTATGTTAAGTTAATGCCCAAGACTCCTTTGCTGTGGAATTTCTCAAGTATACTCAATCCTATTGATCGCACGTTGGACTCAATAATTTCCTCACCAGAAGACCTGAGGCGAAATGAAGTATCGGGATCCGTTTTTTCCTCACTGACTTGCAATACCCGGTTCGGTGCTATTCCTTGTGCTAAGCCAAGGGCATAGGCGTTTTCTAGTTCTCGATTCTCTCCCGATCCAGCCAAAAGGACAATGGACCCGACCGCCCCGTTCAAATCGGATGGCATAGTGATTTCTTTTGTCGGCTGACCGGTAGGATGATAGAGACATTCAATATCTAATTTCTTGAATAACTCGGATAGTTGATATCCCGTGTCTCTCGCGATTGACACATCGATCAACACCAAGAATTGTGTTATCGCGCTTGACCTCTCTAGGCTTTCCTTTTTTATTACTCTTTTCTCTTCAGGTTCTGGCAATCTAGATATGGCTGGTTTTGTTTCACGTTCAGATGGAGGTCCTTCATTTGAGCCTCCCAATAAATTTCTTAGATACGTGTCGTTCGCTTGGTATATTCTTGCAAATTCGGATGTTTGCTCTCGGCTAATTCCCACATCTCTCATTAATAGGTTGGATAGGAAATGTCCCTCTGGGATTTCCATGCCTTGCAGTAATGTACGAAGTTTTTGAAAGAGGGGTGGTTTTAAAGCTGCGGTGGTAGCTGCTCTCGTCAGCTCCCCATGACTTCTATTTGCCACGAGTGAAGATCCCAAGTCAGTAAGGCTAACTGTGGGATCGCGATACCTTCCTCGAGTCAAGCCGTAAACCTCTGACGATGCAAGCTTTGTGATAAACGAACTGCTGCTGACCGTCGTTCCTAGTCCTCTAGCTAACAGGGTTCTGTCTAGCGGAAGGCCGGCATTATCTTCATAGATAACTAGGGCCAGCGGCAGGACATCCTCTAAACTGTGAGCCGGATATTGCCGAACAAGACGTTTTCGGCGGATTGACATCAAATAGATCCTTGAAAAACTAGTTGTGAAATAACTTTTGAAATAGATTTGAAATAAATATATCACGGAAATGAGTCGAATCAATTGTTCAAGAGTCCTTAATTCTGCAAGGTATCCATTCCCAACTGTTCTTACTTGCTACAATTACTTTAACTTTTAAGTAGGAATATAGGCATTGAGATATACTAACTTGATTTTTTTGAAAACCTTTGTTCTCGCAACGCTCATAGCGGTTTGTGGCAGTACCATAATCGCTTGTACCTTCTCTTCTGAATCAGACTTTTCAGAATCAGACAATTCCTCACGAATTGAGGTGCCGTCGACAGGGGATTTGACTCCTTCAGGGAGTGTGCCTGAAATCACTTCTTCCAGCGCACCCTATCAACCTACAGTTACCCCTCTTGACATTCCCTTGGGATCTTCGAAGGGTACTCCTTCTGAGTTGGAGGCCGTTTGGGAGGCATGGGCGCTTCTAAACAGGGACCACATCGACAGGGAATCATTTGACTCAGAAGAGTTCGAAGAATTTGCTATTAAAGGGATGGTAGCCTCCGTGGATGATCCGCACACATCCTATGTAGAGCCGATAGTTTTAGAGATAGAAAAGGAGGATCTGTCGGGCGAATTTGAAGGAATCGGTGCTCATGTAAGGCGGCGTGAGGATGGTGCAATACAAATTATTAGTCCAATAGAAGGGGGGCCTGCAGAGGCGGCGGGGATTCTCCCAGGAGATATCATTCTTGCAGTCGATGGGGAGTCTATTGATGGATATCCGCTTCTGCAAGCCGTTTCGAAAATCAGGGGTCCGAGAGGAAGCACGGTAGTTTTGACGATTAAACACATCGGAGACTTAGAACCCGAGGAAATTGCCGTAGTTCGAGACGTCATAGCCCTTCCAAGTGTTCTAGTTAGAACAGAGCCTGGAAGTGAAATTGCGCATATTAGGGTGACGGAATTTAAGGCAGACACCCCAGAAAGATTGAAGGAGGCATTGAACCGAGAGATACACGCGGGATCAAAGGCCCTTATTTTGGATTTGAGGAATAACCCCGGTGGATATCTACAACAAGTATTCGAGATAGCCGATATGTTCCTAGATAAAGAAGTCATCCTAGTCGAAGAGCGGCAGGATGGCGAAGTTATTTGGGAATCCCGAGATGGGGGCTTGGCGACTGATCTGCCTGTTGTCCTTCTCGTTAACAGGTATAGTGCGAGCGGTAGCGAGATAATTATGGGTGTTTTCCAGGACACAGGGCGGGCAAAAGTAGTTGGGGAAACTACTTTTGGAAAAGGCACAGTAAACGTTTTTCGACAATTGAGCAATGGTGGTGGTCTTTATATGTCAGTAGGCAGATGGTTAACACCACTTCGCCGCCCTATTGAAGGACAAGGACTGGAGCCAGATTATGAAGTTTCGGTAAGAGATCCCCAGAAATCTGATGTTCTTCAAATTGAAAAGGCTACTGAAATATTAAACGAAATTATAAATAATTCCGTCTCCGTGAATTGATGTCTGGTTACAAAAATATTGCGGTAAATAGGAGAGCTACATACGATTATGAAATACTTGATCGGGTGGAAGCAGGGTTGATTCTCAAGGCTACTGAAATAAAATCGATTCGAGCGAACCGGGTGAATCTTAGCGGTGCCTATGCCTATCCCACGAATGGAGAACTTTGGTTACAAAATTGCCACATTGCCCCCTACCCTTCCGCCGTTAGGGAGAATCATGAACCGCTTCGCCCGCGAAAACTCCTTTTAAGGAAGGAACAGATCAGGCGATTTGCTCAGGCAGCTCAACAGAAAGGCCATACCATAGTGCCACTCAGACTATATATATCCAGTCACTATGCAAAGATTGAATTAGGTATAGGAATAGGTAGAAAGCGTCACGATAAAAGGCGAATAATTGAAGAGCGAGACCGCAGAAGGGAAGCTAAAGAGGCGGAGCGGAGATAATACTAGTCAACTGTACGAAACAGGGCTCACATTTCATTTATGCGAGCCCTGTTTCGTGCCCGAGCCAACAAAGCAGTTATTTGTCTAATCTGGTAATTTGAAGCGAATCTCCCGGTGCGAGAGCTACTCTCCTAACGTCTATTCTAAATTTAAGGAGCCAATACCCTAGTGTAGCTTTACTTACACCGAGGTAGTCTGCTGTTGCGGTTAACCCTTGCTCTGTGACCATTTCCGGCAAGATTTTTTCAAGAGGTTGCCTAAACCTCTCTTCAACTGCCAACATCTTTCTAGTTTTCCGTGTTGCCATTATTCCCTCCATTTAGGGTTGTCAACGTCCAAGAATGTTAATGACCGAGTATGACAGTGTCAATGCCTTTTCATACATTTCTTTTACTTTTCTAATCTTTTCAGCAAACATTTAGACTGGAAGGAGTTATGCTTAACGGGATTATGCGTTGTGTGTATGGAACCGCTCGATCCATAAACTTGCTCAGAAATCAAAATCCAAAAAACCTGGGAAGGTTAGGGATCATCTAGGAGCTGCATATACTGCGGATTTGTGCCAAATGGATCTAAAAGTCTCCAAACTATAGAATTCTCTTCCGATGGCTGAGTGGTGCCATATTAAGGCAACATTTCTGTCAGAATCTTTTCCTTGCGGACTGGGGTGTTTCCCTGAACTCGCAAGGCGGAGTGATCCGTGTTAACTGGCTGATTCTGGTATTTGATTATTTACGTGCCCCCTATATAGAGGGTAATGAGGAATATTAGTTTATCGGCCGATCAGTGTCGCCGTTTGTAGACGAGGCAGACTGGATAGGTTCCTTGGATGGTGACTATGCAAGAGACGGTCTTGCTTACTGGCAAGAAAATGTCTATTTGATGTTTGCACACCTGTTTTGTCTAATGATGAAACTTAATATTAACGTTCCCCAAATGGCAACAGCCTAACAAGAATTATTGTAGAAATTACTCTTAACGTATGGTACCAACGAATCTTTTTACCTTCGCTGTAGGAGCGCCCATTGTAATTGATCGGAACTTCATATAATTGGATTTGCCTTTTGCACAATTTTCCCAATATTTCAGCTTGCTGATCCCACCCGTTTGTTCGTAATTTATCCGGATTGATCAGATTTTTTCGAAAGAGTAAATAACAGGAATAAATATCGGTCCAAGTAGTATTGAAAAGTAAGTTGAACAACGTGCAGATAAATTTGTTGCCAAGCTTATGGTAAAAGTAAAAAACTTTCGTCCACTGAGGCGCGAGAAATCGGGATCCCATAACCACGTCGGCATCAAAGTCTAAGACGGGAGCAAACAACTTCTTATATTCAATGGGATCGTATTCAAGATCGGCGTCTTGAAAGAGGACAAAGTCGCCATTGGACGCTCGTAACCCTTCTCTTACCGCTCCACCCTTGCCTAGATTTACCGGATTCAAAATTAATTGGTCGTAAAGATGTGGATTACTTTGAAGTATTTCTGTCGTGCCGTCGTCGGACCCGTCATCTACCACGATTGTCTCCAACTTCACGTCGCGTATATCCTGCCGTTGAACACTTTCCAGGATGGATTTGATCGTATTCAATTCGTTATAGACTGGAATCACAATAGAGACAAACAACAGGGGATTGGATGATTGGGCCATATTTAATGTCACAATCTTATTTGGACATTCTTGCTAAGTGATTGAGATGCTGCCTCTATCACCCGAAGTACATCGCAGGCAAGATCCAGTCCAAATCGGTCTTGGTTCCCACCCTTTTTTATCCCTTGTGCAAAATATCTTACGACCCTATCTAACGGTTTTGCAGAAGAAATCTTGATCGGTTCAAGACGTTCGATTGAATAAAAGTCTTGTGATTCTGCTAAATCCAGTTTGTACTCAGTTAACCTGGCGTCCGGGTATTCAGTGAAGTGAAGAAGCTGGCTATCCATATAGGCACAAAAAGATCTTCGCTTTTCAGGAAAAACGTTGGAATTTACTATTGTGCTCTTAATCTGCTGACCAAAATCTAACGAAATTGTTAAGAAATTTTGATCTTCGGCTGCGTAAACATACTTTGGCAAACCCGCCAGCAAAGTTAGGCACATCGAAATGTCATGAGGTGACCAATCCCATAATATGGGAACATCTGATCTAAATGGCCCCATGCCCATCCCCTCAGATCTTATATAACGTACTGATCCGAGCTGTGTGA
>ERZ651768.527-NODE-527-length-29015-cov-7.895224_pt1 | contig 29015 bp, 19 predicted proteins | sample MGYA00514754_ERZ651768 | MGnify/ENA metagenome assembly ERZ651768
AGTTATATCGGGTATCAAACAGAAAGACGGTCAATGAAGAAGGATGATTCTTTAACGGGCTTGGAGTTTGTACTTGTTCATGGAAATTTGTTTGGTAAAGAAGTGACTGTATTCGCCAGGATAAGGGAGGAAACTATTAAAGATGTCCCCATATCCATGGTCGTTATACGGAAAGAAACAATTACTGATATGGGTGCTTCTTCGCTTGAAGATTTAACTGCTGTAGTACCCAATGTATTTACTTATGATGAACAGACAGCCACAAGTTTTAACATAAGAGGTATAACAGGAGGAGCTAGGAATCCTGGTATGGCACCTGCTGAGGGCGTTTACTTTGATGGTGTTATCATGGGTCGTCCTAATTTCATTGTTTCTGACATTGTCGATATTCAGAGTGTTGAGTTTCTTCGCGGCCCCCAGGGAACGTTGTTCGGCAGGAATACTGTGTCAGGTGCAATCAATATGATCACGGTCAAACCTTCGCCCGTAAACAGTATGTCATTGCTTGCTGAAAAGGGTAAATGGGGCTATTTGAAGTTGAAAGGATCAGCAAATTATAAGCTGACAGATGGACTTTATACCAGGCTTTCGGGATACACATTTGATTACGATGGTTACCTGACCAATACCGCTAATAATACCCGGGAAAAATACAAGAATAATATAGGCGGACGGATTGCCCTGCGTTCGATCCCTTCCCCGAAATTAACTGTTGATTTAAGCTTAGACTATTATCAGGAAGATTTGAGCCAAATGGGTGAACATATTTCAGATTGGCGAATTTCAAGTAATAGCAGCACGTACAATGATAAACCCCTTGATTCAATTTATTATGCCATGGATTCAATCGATATATCAGATGAGGATATCTATACCTTTACTCATGATACTGCGGGATATTGGCATAGAGATTTAAAGGGTATGACAATCAATACAAATTATAGTATAAATGATGATCTTCATTTGGTCTCTGTTTTTTCTTATCGGGCATCTACATTGGACTATTTTAATGATGAAGATGGTACCGGTTTGGATCTGATGACCGGGAAATGGGACAATCTGGGGAAACAATCTACTTTTGAGTTCCGCCTAGTTTCAAATTCGAATTCCCGATTGACCTGGCTGTCTGGTGTTTTCTATTATAATCTATATGAAAGGTTATTAGGTCCCGTATATCCAAAGCCATTGTGGTTGCACTTCGCTACAGGTTATCCATTAATATTTATAAATAATTTTTATGCAGGAGCAACAGTTAAACCTGAAGGTAAGGGGAATACTGTCAGTGTGGGAACGTATGCTTCTATTGATTATGTGGTATCAAAAAAAATATCTCTGACTATGGGTGCAAGATATTCATATGACAGCAAACATTTCAAATATCGGCAAGAAGGTTTCCCCGAATTTGGTTATGTACATGTCCCTGCAGATTCAAATGGAAATCTAATTGATGGTTATTTTGACAGTACAAAAACATGGAGTGCAATTACACCTACGTTTAATCTAAAATACGTTGTATCACCATACGCGAATATTTTTGGAACAATTTCGAGAGGATATAAAAGCGGAGGATTTAATACAGATTATGTTTCCAGCTTGGAGTCCGTAGCGACACCCTTTAGGCCGGAATATATCACCAATTATGAACTGGGCATCAAAGCTGGAAACCGGACAAATAGCCTTTTTGTAAATGGAGCAGTTTTTCACATGGAGTATAAAGATATGCAAATCAGCCAATTTCAGGATGTATTCGAAGGATATATGATCAGCAATGCTGCTTCTTCAACCATTTCCGGACTTGAATTGGACTTTTCCATGCGTTTGTTGAATAATGCTCTGACTTTGATGGGCGGGTATGGCAGAATTGAAGCTGTATTCAATGAATTTCATGACGGTTATTTTAACGGGTATTGGGATGCAGGTGAAGAATACACGGATGGAAATGGGAATAGTCAATATGATGAGGGGGAGGATTTTATTGATGAAGATGAGGATTTTTCCGGTAAACATATTAGTACATACCCCAAACAGTCTTGGAGTTTGATCGCCGACTTTCGAATGCCCGTCACCAGTAAAATTATGTTTATATCCCAAGTGCGTAGTGATTTCATTGACGAAAAACTGGCACAGTTGTCAACGGATAAAGATGCGAATTTATTACGGGATGATGCCCGTACATTGGTCAATGGTCATTTAGGCATTGAAACCGAATCCTGGGGTGTGTTTGCCTGGGGTGAAAACCTGCTAAATACGGAATATATTCTTGGGCAGGGAGTCAATGGATATCTCGGATTTATTGAACAAGTGTGGGGACAACCGCGGTTATTTGGTTTACGATTTACTTATAAGCTGTAATTAGTTTTACAGGCTCATTTTATTAACTCAATTACGAAAGATAAATCATGGTTTTAGGCGGTATTGATTACTTTATTATCATTTTTTATTTGATCGGAACGGTGCTGCTGGGGATATACATCGGTCGTAAGATGAAATCCGGGCAGGATTATTTTCTTGCAGGAAGGTCGCTGCCCTGGTGGGCTATCGGAATGTCTTTAGTGGTGACAGATATTGGTGCAACGGACATGGTCGGTATTGCAGGCGCGGCCTATTTATACGGCATTGTCCTGGGAAATTATGATTGGCTGGGAAGTGTACCGGTCATGGTTGTAGGTGCATTTTTATTTATTCCCATGTTCTGGCGGTCAAAGGTAAGCACGATCCCGGAATGGCTGGGGGCACGATACAATGATAGCGTACGAACGATTTCAGCTGTCATCTGGGGTGTGGTTACAGCCTTTGGATTGGGGGTCACGCTTTATGCTACCGCACTGATGTTCAACTTACTATTGGACTTAAACCCCAAAGTCATAGTTGTAACCGAATCCCAAGAAGTACGGAAAAAAGTAGTGGTGGCAACTGCTGCTGGGAAAACACATGATTTCATTTTCCTTCAAGAAGGAGATCAAATTCAAAGTGTTATTGATAGCAAAGATCCAAACCTTGTGTTGGTTGATCTAAAATGGAAGGGTAGCGTAACAAGCGAAAATCCAATATCATTATTTCATGTTGATGAAGTAAATGCTAATTGGGGACAATCCATGATGGACAAAGCACGTCCACCAACCTGGACACTGATGTATTCCATTATCATTATGAGTATTTTGATTGGGACTTACACCTTATTCGGCGGATTGAAAGCAGTAGTTTATACGGATGTACTCCAGTGTGTCGTTATGCTGGGCGGCTCGTTATTCGTACTTTTTTTTGGCATTTATAAACTGGGTGGAATTGGTGAATTTGTTGCCATCATTCAATCATTGGGAGATCGAGCGGAAAATCATTTTGAATTGGTATTACCTGTAGATACGGCTACGCCCCATCCCTGGTCAGGTATTTTCCTTGGACTTGGATTGGTTTTGGCAAATGCTTATTGGTTTGGCAACCAGAATATGGTTCAGCGAACCCTGGGTGCAAAATCCGAAGCGGACGCGAAAGCATCTTACGTGTTTGGCTCTATTTTGAAAATTCTCATTCCTTTTGCCATGGTTATCCCCGGGATTATTGCACTGGCGCACAATCCGAATATCACCGATGCGGATAAAGCTATGGCTACTTTGGTGAGAGACATTCTGCCCACAGGATTATTAGGCATTTTCTTTGCTGCCTTCCTGGCCGGACTCATGTCTTCGGTGGACTCGGCATTAAACTCAGGTGCGACCATTTGGACAAAGGATATTTATCAAAAATTTGTAAAGCCAGATGCCACTGATGAACATCTTTTAGATGTGGGTCGATGGATTACAGCAGCCATGCTTGGGATTGCAATATTCTTTGCCCAATTCGCTGCACGGTTTGAAAGCATTTATGATTTAAGCCAAACGATTCTTTCCTTTTTCCAGGGCCCAAGTCTGGCCATTATTGTCTTGGGGATGCTTTGGAAACGGGCTACAGGGAAGGCGGCTCTTATTTCATTACTGTCCGGTGTCATGTTTGCCGGAACGCTCATGTGGGTGAACAGCAATGCATCTGTCCCGCTGTTTAAAGTATCGGAACCGTTCCTGTATGTGGCCTGGTGGTCATTTGTATTATCTGTTGTTATTGTTATCATTGTGAGTTTGTTGACACCACCAGAACCAGAATCAAAATTGAAAGGATTGGTATATCGTTATGAATAATGTTCTTTTATCAGCTACAGCTTTGGCCGATGCCATAGCAAACCTGTTCCGTGGCATGGGCGATGTTATGCGCGGCTGGATGCTGGCTATTCCCATGAGTGTAGCCAAAGGGGTGTTTATCGCATATTTCCTTTTATTGATTTACTGGATCATCAAACTACCGGAAAGTGAAGTGACGTTGTCTCTGTCCAGCGGAAAAATGATTAAACTTCGCCCGTATGCGCTTTTTTCTTTGATTACAACCGTCGTGATTTATCTTGTTTTTTAATGAGAAATCCTGAATTTACCTGCGGTGTATTAGAAGGCTTTTACGGCCGACCCTGGAGTATGGACCAACGCTATCAGTTATTTCAGTGGATACAGGACTGGGACGGGATGAATACATACATGTATGGACCCAAGGATGATCTATACCACCGCAGCAAATGGCGGGAATTGTACCCTGTACCTTCATTGCAAGAGTTGCAGGCATTAGCGGATACCTGCCGGCAGAAAGAGTTGCAGTTTATTTATGCCATTGCGCCCGGACTAGATATCACCTATTCAGATGAAAATGACTGGAACTATTTATTAAAAAAGATTAGTCAGGTTCAATCAATAGGTGTGAATCAATTTGCCATTTTATTTGATGATATTCCTCCAGAATTATCAGACCAAGATCAGATTGAATTCTCTTCTTTTGCGGAAGCACAAGCCCATGTCACCAATCGACTGTTTGAATATCTATCTAATTCATCGTTAGTTTTTTGCCCTACAGTCTATTGCGGGCGCATGGCAGATTATGACGTTCCCGGGAATGTATATTTAAATGAATTAGGTCAATCGCTGATTAAAGGAATCGATATTTTCTGGACCGGACCGGAAGTGGTTTCAAAAGAAATTCCGGTGGAATCCATTCAAGAATTGCGACGCATTATAAAACGAAAACCCATTATTTGGGATAATTTGCATGCCAATGATTATGACATCCGCCAAATCTTTTTTGGTCCTTATACAGGACGTTCATTGGAATTAAAAGATGAACTAGCCGGTATATTAAGCAATCCCAATTGCCAGTTCTGGGCCAATTACAATCCTTTAAAAACCTTGGCTGTGTTCAATGCTGCATCCGAATCATGGGACCCGCGTCAAGCTTTTCTCGATTCATCTAAAGAATGGATGAGGTACTTTGGGAATGATGAATTAATTGAAGAAGAAATTCTATTATTGGGTGACTGCTTTTATTCGCCCGGACATATGGGCGATAGGGGAATTCAGCTTGTGGAATCTGTTCATTGCTTTATGAATCATGACCCAGCTGATTGGGGCGTACATTTAGACTCATTTAAAAAATTGGAAGCCGTCTTGAATTCTCTCTGCATGAAACTCATGGCAGCATCCAATCGTGATCTTTTATATGATTTTTATTTAGCTCTTTGGGAATTAAGGGAAGAAATGGAATATGTGTCCAAATGGGTTGAATGGAAATTAACTGGGAAAGGGGAATTCAAATCTCCGGAGATTGTTCCCAGACGCCAGGGGATTATATATGCAATACAAAAAGTAATCCATCCAGATTAAGTCAATTCCACCACTTTAGTTTCCAGTCGGCTTTCTTCCGCAGCAAAGGCCATCAAGTGACTATCCAATGATGCTTTGATAGAAGATATAAATAAAGTTGAGTCATTTTCTATAACAGCTTTCAAAAATTGTTTCATTAATCTGAAATCTCCACCACCGTGGCTCATTTCATCCATTTCGCATTTCTCCCAAACAACATCTTTTTTCTGATTTCTGAAATTACTCAACGTCATTGTTTCAAAATTTCCAATGATTTCGCCCATGGTTCCCATGATACGGGTCCTACGGTGACCGTCGGTAAATGCAGACATGGTAAAGGAAGCAGTCACTTTATTTTGAAATTCCATAGAAACAACCTGGTGATCCACTACATTATTATCACTTTTATAAACGCAACGACCATAAGGCCCTTCCCACAGCGCCTTTTCGCGTCCTTTTTTGGACAAATCATTTGTAATAACGGAAACAGGCCAGTCCGTGAGATTCATATTCATATATAATTTTAAGGCAGAATAGGGGCATTCCTTTTCCACTGCACAATCTGAAATACAACGGTGGGAACTTCCATCAGGCGCATTATTTTCTTTAAAATGAGTGAGAGATCCAAAAGATGAAATATTTTTACAGGGTGAATCTGCAAACCACCGAATCAAGTCTAAGTCATGGCAAGATTTCGCTAAAATCATTGGAGATGATTCCTCCAGCCGTCTCCAATTTCCCCGAACATAAGAATGAGCCATATGCCAGTAATTCACGGGTTCTAAATGTTCGATAGTAATCACTTCACCGATCAAACCAGAATCGATAATCTCCTTCATTTTTTGATAATGAGATGTGTACCGAAGTACATGGCAGAGACCAAACAGTTTATCCGATTGTTTGGCAGCAGTAAAAAGTGTTTGACAATCTTTCTTTGTTGTTGCCATTGGTTTTTCCAATAGAACATGATATCCTATTTTGATGGCGCATAACGCCGGTGCTACATGCATTTGATCTTGAGTGGCAATAATCGCAACATCTGCCAGCGATGCTTGTTTAAATGCATTTTCCCAAGAGGAGAAACACTGTTCTGCATTTAAATTATATTCTTTTGCAAATGAGCACCTTCTTTCGGAATGTGGCTCTGCAACGGCGACGACTTGCATCTCGTCCGGATGGGATTTACTGTAACTGGCGTAGGTATTACCGCGACTGCCCGCTCCAATAATTATGGTACGTATAGGATTCAAAATTAGGTCTTTTTTCCGTGGTTGGAATTTCTGAACTTTTTACCGTCTTTCCAGGAAAAGTATGAAACATCAGTTCGTTTGGATAATTGTTCTTTCCAGTTTTCGCAATACCCAAATGCTGCCCAATCATTGGGCAACCTTTTGGCAAAAATCAGGCCGGATTGCAATTATCGGCCAGACAGATAAATTGGTTTTAGGTTCTGCTGCCCTGGGCACAGCTGTGAACTACTGGTTTTCAATGAATTATAGGGATGCGAATCCCAGTCAATAATTATGAATAGATATTTCCTGATGGTTTTTTTAAGTCTTGTCACTTGCTTCGCAGGGCAGAACTTGCAAAATGACCCAAAGCCGCCACGTGGATTTTGGAATAATACCCTTATAAAATTCTATCTTGCACTGGGCTTGGTGGAATTAGTGGATCTATCTCCTGAAATCCCACCTGATATTGAAGTTTTTGCTGATATTGTTTTTAAAGAAACTGAACAGCGACCACTAAAACTGGATATTTATCGAAAAAAAAATATCCATCAGCCTGCCCCGGTAATTATCTTTATCCATGGAGGCAGTTGGAAAACAGGAAACAAAAAGGATTATCTAATCTATCTGCTTTATTTTGCGGAAAAAGGATATATCACTGCTTCTCTTTCTTATCGATTTTTGCAGGAGGCTATTTTCCCTGCTGCGGTTGAAGATGTCCGCTGCGGGGTGAACTGGATCAAAAAGCACGGCACCAATTATGGAATGGATACAAATAAGATTGTTCTGGTCGGTGGATCAGCGGGGGCGCATCTTGCCATGATGTTAGCCTATTCCCAGAATTTTCAATCCTGTGATTCAATTTATGTTTCACCACAGGTACAGGGTGTGGTAAATATTTATGGTCCGGTAGATTTAACAACTGATTTTGCAATCGTGCAGCCAATACTGCCAGAATTTATAGGTGATTCCTATGAGAATATGCCAACAGGTTATCAGGATGCATCGCCAATCAGTTATATTTCCAATGATGACCCGCCCACCTTGACTTTTCACGGAACCATTGATAATGTTGTTCCCGTGGGACAGGCAGATATGCTGGATAAAAAACTAAAAGAAAATCATATCTTTCATGAGTATCATCGCTTGAAGGGATGGCCCCATACCATGGATTTGGCCGTGTCTATGAATAATTATATGAAATTTTACATGTATCAGTTTTTTAAAAAAGTGATCCCGCTCAACTTACAATAAAGGGGGAAATGACGGGTCTTAATAAAAAGGTATTTCTGATAATTGCGGTGTTTATTTCATGTGCCAAAGCAGGGGATATAAAAAATAAAATGGAGCTTACTGGAAAAACCTGGGCAGAAAAACTGGGATACCCAAAGGGTAGCCGGGTCGTTATTTTACATGCTGATGACATTGGTATGTGTTATGAAGCCAATCAAGCTGCCAAGTACTATTTTAAAAATGACCATATTCAATCTGCTGCGGCCATGGTGCCCTGTCCCTGGTTCAAAGAATTTGCGAAATGGTCCATACATTATCCGGAAGCAGATATTGGACTTCATTTAACACTTACCAGCGAATGGCAGACCTACCGTTGGGGTCCTGTTTCAAATGTGCGGGATGTTCCTGGCCTGGTTGATAGTGATGGCTATTTATGGCGGGAGGTTCGGGATGTGGTGACACATGCTTCAGCTGAGGAAGTTGAAACAGAAATACGGGCACAGATCGACCGTGCAAAAAAACTGGGACTTGCACCCGGGCATATAGACACTCATATGGGAACACTGTATGGGAGTGCTGAGTTTGCAGCCGTCTTTTTCAAGGTGGCTATGGAGTATGGAATTCCTGCAAATATGATTGAATTTACACCGGCACGAGTTGAGAAATTCAAGAAACAGGGTTACCCAGTCACAAATACCATGATTGAATATGCTAATAATTATACCCTACCGAGACTGGATGATTTTTTTGCCGTGCCCGATGGAAAAACTTATGAGGAGAAAAAAGCCAATTTCTTTCGTATGATCCAGGCTTTGGAGCCGGGAATATCTGAAATCATTTTTCATCCATCCATAGAGACGGAAGGGTTAAAAAGAATCACCAATTCCTGGCAGCAGCGAGCCTGGGAAGCAAAAATGTTTTCCGACCCCGATGTCATACAGTTTATGAAAGATGAAGGAATTATTTTCACCAATTGGAAAGAAATAATGGTGCGGTTTAAAGAAAAAATTCATGAATAATCTGAAAAGAACTTTTGTATTTAGTTTCTTATTATTCATCGTAGGCTGTTCTTTTATTCGTCGAAATCTGTCGGATCGCCATCCTGGATATGAAGTCAACCTTGCCGTAAAACCTGCTGAGAAGCCTAGTACGATTCGCGCAGGATTTTCAAAAATACCTATAACTCCGACTGGGTTCGATACATGGAATGATGTGGATGGAAATGCGAAATATGAACCTGGAAAAGGAGACACCCATAATGATCTGAATCATAATGGTGAGTTTGACCCCGTCTGGATCGCTGGGTTCCACCATCGCAGACCAGCCCAGGGTGTTCACGATAATATATGGGCAAGAGTAATGATCTTGGATGATGGCAAGACCCGAGTTGCCATTGTCGGATTAGACGTTGTTGGATTTTTGCATGATGAAATTGTCGATATTCGAAAATCATTATCTCAACAATTAAATATTGATTATACAATCATTTGTAGTACCCACAGCCACGAAGGGCCTGATCTGATTGGTATTTGGGGTGAAACTATTTATAAAAGTGGTGTTGATCCGGATTACATGAGGTACGTTAAAAAACAAACAGTTTTTGCCATTGGGCAGGCAGTAAAAAACATGCGGCCTGCCAGCTTAAGATTTGCCCAGGAACTCAATAGCGGCGCAAAATACGTTATGGATTCCAGAGATCCCCAGGAAATGGACCCGGGTATCCGTGTAATTCAAGCCATTGATACTGAAACAGACACAACGCTGGGCTCCTTAATATCATGGGGGAACCACCCCGAAACATTATGGAGTGGAAATTTACTTATCAGTTCTGATTTTCCTCACTATATCCGTGAATCGGTTGAAAATGGGATTCAAAAAGATAAGACAGTTCTGGCAGAGGGAATAGGCGGAACAGCTGTTTATATCAGCAGTTCTGTGGGCGGACTCATGACCACGAGACCAAGTTTTTCAATCCCTGATCCATTTACTGGTGAGTTGCTTACCGGCGCCACTTTTGAAAAAGCCCAGGCGCAGGGCCAGCAGGTTGGGTTATTAATCTTAAGAGCCCTGCAGGCAGATGACGCAGTTGAAATAAAGAAAGGGAATATTAGACTCCTGGCAAAAACAATTTCAATACCACTGGCCAATTATAAATTCAAACTGGGCTTCGCATTAGGAGTCATTAATCATGGAATAACAGAATGGATGAAGGTTCGCACGGAAGTGTCTGCTTTTCAAATCGGTCCTGCCAGTTTTATTACTGTTCCTGGAGAAATTTACCCGGAAATTGTCAATGGTGGTGTTGTATCGCCCCCCGGTCAGGATTTTGAGATTTCACCCCTTGAAGTACCGCCGTTGCGATCTTTTATGCCTGGCGAATTTAAATTTGTCTTTGGACTGGCCAATGATGAGATTGGTTATATCATTCCCAAGAGTGAATGGGATGAAAAGCCGCCATATTTATACAATGATGATGATTCTCCTTACGGAGAAGAAAATGCTGTCGGGCCAGAAGCAGGACCAATTGTATATGGGGAACTGCGTAAACTTCTTGAAAATTTTAAATAGTGGTAATAATTGAATAACTGTAATCCAATTTGATGAATACTTAATCAATTGTTTTTCCGTTTTGTACACAGAAATTTTCTGCTGATATTATTAAGTAAAGTAGAACACTATTTTACAATAGCCAATGTCCCCTTCTGGACTTGTCCGATACTCTCTTTCACCAGGGATTCGACTACCCAAAAATAAATTCCGCTCACCACATTTCCGGAGAGGGTGATACTTTCTTGGCGCCAAGCCGACTCACCAGACGTTTCCTTCAAATGTTTTTTCTCTAGTACAAGATCACCGGAAGCGGTGTAGACCCGGATGATACATTTTCTGGGTAGATTAATAAACCGTATTTTATAGGGATCTCCTGCATCCGGGTACATATGAAACGGATCATCAAAATCCAGACGGTAAGGATTTGGGACGACCCGTATGGGTTCCGACATTTGATCAAAAACAGTTCTGGAACCCTGGTAAGGCGTAATAGCAATCATATTTTTTTGTTCAGGAGATACCATCCCGCTTTCCAAAGGAGGAATAGGACCGAGATCATTTCCATTTTTATCGTACCAGTGGCTGTGCCCGGAATCGTACGTATGGACACTGTAATAATAGTTATAGCCGGAAAAAGAGGAGGTGTCCGTAAATGAATAAACACCCCGTGTGGAATCATAGTAGGCTGGATCACCTATAGGGATTTCAGTTACAAATTCCCAAGGCCCATTATGCCAGAAGTGGGAAGGCGGCCAGGATTTATAAATTCTATATCCTCGTACATCTTTTGCTTCATCACCTTCATAATCTGGGTCCAATGCATCTTCGGCATCATTCGACCAATTTATGACAACCTCTCCTAAAATTGAATTCCCGAACCATATTTCAACGTCCGGGGGCGCATCAGGGATATCAAATCCATTTTCATAGGCGAATTTAGCTTTTTCCAAATTTCGAAAAAGAGATCGTTCTCCTAACGTATGTTCAGACATTGATTCCGGTGTAAGAGACCAAGTAATTTCGTCTTCACCCAACCAGTCCGCTCCAGAGCCTCCCACAAAGGCAATGACAATCTTTGCTTTTTCCCCCGGTTCTAGCCTGTAAGGCCCAAAAACCAGCGCATTTTCACCCAGATCATTAATTATTGGTGTATTTGTAATATTATTTTCATCTTCATTGACTATAGCGTCGAACATTTCACGATCATTATGAGTAAGCGGATTTGGATCGTGATAATCAAACTGGTCAATATTTCCAGATTGCCACCACTTTACGCTGACCGGTTGGTGTGAATCCTGAGGATGGACGAAATCTCCATCCGGTAAATAATCTAGAATTCCCAATCCAATATATTGATAAGCGAGTAATTGATTTTCCTTCTGCCCCTGGAATTCATTTTCACCGGTGTTGGCTGCTTCCAGTTTATAAGGTTGAGCTGTATCATCCCAGTTGGTGCCCAGCCAGTCTCCATCCCGCTGATAAACCATTATATGCTGGATATACTGGTCTTTGAATTCCGGTAAATCCGGCGTAAAAGAATCAGACTGGGTGTAAAAGAACACATCATCCTGAGTTTGTTTTCGGTTCACCCGCCAGTCACTCCAACCCATTTCATAACCATCTGCCCAGCCATGAGCAGCAGAGTTGACACTGATACTTGTTTTTAGGGCGAAATAGACAGGATCCAGGATATCAGAACCGGTATTTTTAAAAAAGAGTTCCTGAATAATAAAATCATCATAGCCTGGATAACTCCAGGCATAAGCTTTTCTTGTCCCCTGAATGCCGGATTTTGTCAGCCATTGGCTGATGATAATTTCTTCCGGGAATTCATCATTGAGAATATAATCGTGGTACTTATAGTTATGAATTTCAACCGGTTCGTTTCCAATGATGGTCTTATAACCCGGAGCATAATTACTGCGCTGGGAATTGGGCCAGGATGAATCACCTAAAGTTGATTCTAGAGCATTATTAATATCATAAGGTTTAGCCTCAATATCATATGTAATGTTTCGGGTTCCGGAACAGGAAACAAGCGTATCTGTTCCATTGGAAACTGCCATTATCCAGATGCCTTGCCCCTTTGAATTTTGGGAGATAGTCACACGAGGTGGGTCAATCACATGAGGATCACCATTTATGTAGGCTTCAACATCTCCAAAATATTCAACAAAGTCTATTAATTCACGGGCGATATTGCCAGGATAAGTCAAACTTTCCTGACTGTGGCTGCTGGAACTATTTCTGTTTCCGCCTCCATCCAGGCCATTATTTCTGAACGCAGACCACATTTTCCCTCGGGTTAATATGCGAGGACGGTACCCTCCGATCATATCTATCTGGGCAAGAACGATCATGTGTATCAAAATGATAAAGATGAATTGTCTCATGCAATGATAATATTTACGATCTTTCTGATCATATTTACAAAATATTGCCCATTATATGGACCGTACCAATTCATGATAAATGTTTCATATCCTTTCATATCATACCAGCAATCTTTTGTTATATAGCCTACATAACCGCCATTAAAGCTGGTCACAATCAGGTGGATATCATTTGCGGGAATTCCATTTTTTATTTCAGGGATAAGTTCACCAGAAAAATCACACGGTGTTCCAGAAAAGACAATATTCCCGATTCTAAATGCTGTTATATATTGCGGGGAATCTTCTATAAACCATTTGAATACCCATGGACGGAATCTCCAATTCTCCGAAAATCGCCAATGTGCTTCCCGTAAAGGAATGGCCATCAGCACCATTTTCATCCGGCTTATTTCTTTCAGGTTGATTGATTCATGATGAACTTTTTTTGTTAAGGACGATGCCAGCCAGTTGATACGGTCAAATTGCCCATAGCCGCCACTTTCCGATCGATGACTGCCCACACCACCAGCAGCGAATGCTGCAAACTCGATGTTTTCTAGAGCCTCCAGAGAATCTACAAGCGCACCAGGATAATCACGGGAAAAACGGTATTCTTCCTCGGATAGACATGTGGCGTGTGCTGCAAATGTTGTTAGTAATGCGGAGGATCCCGATTTTTTTTGGATTTTAACTACGCGAAACCATGGATCAATGATACCATCTTTGCCCACAAGTCTATTTGTGACAAGTTCCGGTGCATCGTATTCAGCATATCCAATTCTTGCCGGCTCCAGGTTTTTCTCCGCCTGCAAAATAACATCCAAAATTGAACTTGCGAGTTGATTGACAATTTTCTGATCGAAATCGCCGGCGAACTTTTCTCCAATCCAACTTGTCCCCCATGCACCAACTGAACAATGGGTATGCGTCGCGGTCAGGTACACATGATGAATATCATAGCCAATGGACGGGAGCCGTTTCATTAGTTGATAAGTAACCGTGGGTGGAATAAGCAATGCATCAAGCGTTACAAAGGCGATTTTCTCATCATGATTTTTAAAAATAAAACCACGAGCCCAAAGCGAATCATGGACTCCTGTTGATAATGCTCCTTTTCGACTGCCATATCCAGATAGGGGTGTGGCATAATCTGGCGTTATGTTGGTTTTAGCCCAGCCAGCTTCCAATTGGGATGGTTGAGAGGTGCTGGAATGATTTTTAAGGCTGTCTAATTTTTCTTGAGCTTTATGATAATAACTGGTATCCAGGAAATGAGTTCGATCCACCGGTTTGATAAAACCAGCCATAAGTACAATTAAAGTACTTGAGACCAAAAGAAATCGTATTCTATACTTTGATTTCATGCGATTAATTCATATTTGTACTTTGGTGCAATACTAATTATTAATTCCAAACTGTGAGGTTTTTCAAATTCTTCTTTTTATCTGTAAGCATAACGGCTGCAATGACCACAATCGCAAACATAACAATATTTCCAATGAATCCTGTGTAATAAAGATCAAATGGCACCTGCATCCAGCCTGGTATTATTCCTCGACTGCTAAGGATAGTCCAGCAAGTGAATATAAATGTTACAATTAACCCGATCCATATAGACCGGGCACTGCCCTTTTGGGTAAAAAAGCCCAACAGATAAAGTCCGAGTAATCCGCCACCGGTTAAAGATGTGAGAATTGTTGCCGTATCTTGAAATGTTTTTGTGTCTGCAATGTTTAATACAAGAGCACCTATAACCATAAAAACAGCAGCGCCGGCAGCGATAAGCCATGCGGCGGTGAGATAATGGTGATCGTCTTTCCCTTTTACCAAGTGCCTGCGGTAAATATCCACAATGGTTACAGTCGAAATCGCATTAATACTGGAATCCAGAGATGACATGGCTGCTGCCAGCGCTGCAGCAATAACAAGCCCTGCTAGTCCCGGCGGCAGGTAATTCATGATAAAATATGGGAAAATTTGTTCTGCTTTTCTCACTCCTGTTAACATGTCAGTAGCTTCCGGGACTGGAAAGACCTGGAAGAACACATAAAGAGAGGTGCCAATAAACATATAAAATGCCCAGATCGGTAGACTGGTAGCAACACAAACAAACATGGCTTTCCTGGCTTCGGATGTACTTTTTGCGGCTGCGTATCTTTGAACTGTATTCTGGTTTGCGCTGTATTCTGTCAACCAGTTTGTAAGTCCAACCAGAAAAAGCATAGTCCCTGTTTTTGAGGTGATAGACAGGTTCCATTCAACAGGTCTCAATCCAGTGTCTGTCAATTCTGAAAAAGCCAGTTTTCCATCGAAAAGGGCAATTGAAAATATTTGAGCTAATCCGCCAGGAAGATGATACAGGATAACTCCCAGGGTCAAGAATCCGCCTAGGATGAGAACGACCGTTTGAATAACATCTGTCCAGATGACTGCTTTAATCCCGCCAATCACCGTATAAAGTGCCACAAAAACACCACCGATAACAACACTTGCTGTCATGGAGAACCCGGTCATTTCATTTATAAGAAGTGAAACAAGATAAAGGATCATGCTGATCCGGATTAACTGGGTAATGATAAATGTTATCCCGCCATATACGCGAACAGAAGGACCAAACCGATCTTCCAGGTATTCATAAGCAGAAGTAATCCTGCCACGGCGGAAAAAAGGAAGGAAGAAATAGGCAGCGATGCAAATACCAAGAGGTAAGGCAAGGTTCGGTACATATCTGATCCAGGATGTTTTAAATGCATCAGCAGGGTAGGCAAGAAATGTAACAGAACTGATGGAAGTGCCTACAAGACTCAATCCAATAATCCAGCCGCTGAAAGATCTTCCACCAACAAAATATTCCTCCGTATTTTTATTTTCCCGGGAAAAGTAAATGCCCATAATGGCAACCAAGGCCAGGTAACCAATCAGAACCGATACATCAATCCAATGCAGTGTCATGAGATATTCCTGCGGGGGAACAGTCTATGTTTGTTTAACCTAATGAATAAAAATAAAAAAAGACGTTTATGATCACTCAATAAAAATAAAGTTTATAGTAATTTATTAAAAGGATCCACCGATGGAAAATCTAAGCGGCGGTTCAAAATATTTATCGAAGTTGGAATATGCTACGTTGACCATAATATTCTGGAGGCCTAATTTTAACTTCAGTCCCATTCCGACAGTCCAATCTTCTGTATCATAAAAGAATTTATATCCACCGCGTAGAGCAAACATATCAGCTACCCAGAGTTCTGAGCCGACATGGTATCGATCACGATAATCGGTTGCAAATGCACTTTCTGTAGATAGCAGTAATTGCAGGGGGGCGCCCTGCCGGCCGATGAGACTCATGGCAGTATTGATATTAAAATACAGTGGAAGTTTGAATTTTTTTGTAAGAAACTTTGCATCGGGACCAAAATTCTTCATAGCCATTGCAATGGATAAATCCCTAAAGCCAGACATGTAAAATGTTGAGAAATCAAATGCGAGGCCTTTCGCTTTATCGTTGCCGATGAACTCCTCGAGATATTGTCCTTTAATGCCAAAGGATAATTGATCAGTTAATTTAATTGCGTAGGCACTGCCGACAGCAATATCTCCAACCTGGATGTACCTCCCTGTGCCTTCAGGTTCAAAAATGGTTGTTTCTTCAAATTCTTCTGCAGCAAACCTGATGACACTGAACCCTAATGCTCCCCGCTGTCCGAAGGGGAATCCAACTACGCCTGAGATGAGTTTGGAATTAACAATCCAGTTTGTATGATTAAAACTGAAATCAAAACTTTTAATATTGGTAAGGCCCGCAGGATTAAAAAATATTGTAGATACGTCATTTGCAACAGCTGTGAATGCATCAGCCATTCCTGCTGCGCGGGCAGAAGGGCTGATTTTTAAAAATGAAAAACCAGATTTACCTAATCGCTTGAATTCGTTTTCATCCTGCGAAAAAGAGGATGAAAAGAGGATGAAAAAAATGATGATCATTCTGGATTTATTTTTTGCAAGTGTAATCATATTCATTAAGTTTTATTTTATAACAGCAAGGGTGCCCTTTTGGTGTTTTCCAATGCTTGCCGGGTCAAGGGATTCCACAACCCAGAAATAGATTCCGCTTACAACCGATCCCGAAAATGGGACTGTATCTTGTCGCCATGATGATTCCGCCGATGTAGATTTTTGATGCTCATATTCATACACTAGGTCTCCGGAAGCAGAATATATCTTTATTAAACAATGTTTTGGCAGATTAATAAACCGTATCTTATAGGGATCAGCCACATCAGGGTACATGTGAGCAGTATCATTGAAGTCCAATCTATAAGGATTCGGTACAATCCTGATTTGTTCTGACATCTGATCATATACAGGTGCAGATGGCTGAAACGGTGTTTCGGCAATCATATTTTTTTGTTCTGGTGCGGCAAAACCACTTTCAAGGGCAGGGACAGGCCCATGATCAACGCCCTCATTGTCTACCCAATGACTATGTCCGCTATCATAGGTGCGAACATTATAGTAATAGTTATAGCCGGCAAAAGATTCTTCATCAACAAACGTGTATTTTTTAGTAGTAGGATCATAATATTTTTCATCTTTTAAAGGAATGTCTGTTACAAATTCCCAGGGGCCATAATGCCAGTCAAACGATGGCGGCCATGAACGATAAACCCGGTATCCCCTGACATCTAGTGCTTCATCTCCGGAGTAATCAGGATCTCTTGCCATATCTGCTTCATCATCCCATGTGAGTGTCATATATCCAGATTGGCTATTCTGGAAAGTAACTCCTACATCCGGAGGCGGATCCGGGATGTCAAATCCCATATTATAAGCAAATTGGGCTTTCTTAAAATTCCTGATTATTGAATGTTCTCCATCTTTTAATTCCAATTTTGCATTCTGTTCCTGTGACCAGGTGATTTCATCTTTATTATGCCAGTCTGCGCCAGAACCGGCTGCAAAGGCAAAAACAATCTTTGCTTTTTCACCTGGATTTAAGGAATAAGGGCCAAAAACCATGGCATGAGTAACCAGCATGGATGAATCAGGGTTTTCAGAAATTGCACCGCCGGTTGTATCAGTAATCATTTTATACATTTCTCTATCTGTGTGTCTGGATTGCGTTGGTTCATCATAATCTTCTTGGTTACTCTTGCCGCTTTTCCACCATTTTACCGCATAGGGCTGATTAGGTAACTCTGGCGCTACATAAGTTTCACCAGGATCGTTTTTGAATGGCGGATGCAGATCGATTGGTCCAAAACCAATGTATTGATAACCCATCAGCTGGTTCTCTGACTGGCCCTGGTACTGGTTATAACCGTTTAGGTTTGATAATAGTGATACGAATGGCTGTCCGGTATCATCGTAGGGGTAAATAATCCCATCGTCATCCCGTTGATAACAAAACACTAAATCGTTATAAACAGCTGTACTTTCAGGATTATCAGCCTCATAATTTGGCGCGCCAGTATACAAAAACCAGTCGTCCTGTGCTGGCTCATTGTTGTGTCTCCAGTCTCCCCAGCCCATACCGTAACCAACTGCCCATTGGTGCCCGCTACTGGACACGCTAAAACTATTCATAAATGTAAAGTAAGTATCGGTCAGGTTCTTTGATCCGGTATTCTCAAAAATGATTTCCTGCAGTATGAAATCATCGTATTCCTGGTAACTCCAGGCATAAGCTTTGCGGGTCGTGGTTAAACCCATTTTATTTTCCCACTGGCTGATGATTATTTCCTCAGGAAATTCATCATTGGGAATATACTTTCCATGGACATAGTTGTGAATCTCTATGGGTTCATTACCCTGGATTGTATAATGATAAGGTGAATAGTTTGATCGCTCAATATTTGGCCAGGATGAGTCTCCCAGTGCTTCTTCAAGTGAACCGCTCATGGTATATCGTTTATAATCAATATCATCCGTAACATCGCGGGGACCCGAATAAGATACCATTGTATCACCACCTGCTACAGATAAAACCCAAATTCCAATACCTCTGGCATTTTGCGGGTTGCACACTCGAGACACATCCAAGATATTTGGCGCACCTGAAACAACTGCTTCAATATCAAGCCAATATTCCATGAAGTCCTGTGCCCGTCCGGCGTTCCCGGGATATTCTAATGTGGTTTGATCATGGCTTTGATACCGGGGAGTATTTCCGCCGCCCTGAAGTCCATTGCTTCTGAAAGTTCCCCAAAGTTTTGATCTTGTTAAGAGTCTAGGAGCGTACCCACTTACGGGATCCGCTTGAGCGATAATTTTAATATTTGATCCCATGAAGACTATTGAAAAAATAATTAAGTGAAACAATTTACCCTTCATTATAAATACTTATGTCATCAGAAAGCTGAACGAATTCCAATCTTAATTTCTCTTGGGGCACCATGATAGCGGGAATTGCCGTAAAAGTCACCATATTGTTGATACAGTTGATTATCGGGTCGTGGTGTCTGCATCCCCCAGCGGATGAACTCCGCACCATAAATGGAGCTAAAACTGCCATCACCGCGGACATCCTTCTGATTAAACAAGTTGGATATCTGAATAAAAAAGGTTGTTCGGGATAATCCTTTTTTAAAAAATATTTTTTCAAAACTCAAATCAGTCCGGGTAGTGAGCGGGCCATTGCGCCATTCATTTGGTTTATTTGGGGGTGAATAATTAAAAGGTGTACCGGTAGACATCTTGTAAATCATATTGATTGTAATATCCCCCAGTAATCCCCGGGGACCAAATTTTTCCGGTGTAGATGCAAATAATTGAATTTTTCCATAACTGCGGATATCTGCATCGGGTTTGGGTTCTTCTTCGGTGCCGCCCCAGAACTCAACAACCCACAATCCGGTTGAATCTAGTTGTTGCGGATCCAATCCCAATGTTTTGAGAGAATCAATAAATTTATTAGCCTTGTCGGCATATGAATTAACCAGAAAAAATGGGAATAATGGACGGGCGCTTTCAGATCCATCTTCGTTACTGTCATACAAAGTCCAGAATTTTCCATCAACAACAAAAGCAGAATCCGGTATCCAGAATTGGCTTCCCATTCCAGCTTCACCCCGAACAGCCCACTGTAGGTTGTAAGCTGCAGTGAAACCGAAATATTTGTTGAATTTTTTCCTTAAACTCAGTTCAAACCCCTGTATATCCTCGTGGATGCCATTTCCGGCCATATGGGTGAATTGAAAATCGAACATTTGTTTTGCAGGATCCCACCATTGCAACTGTACAGCACCCGGGCTGGAAACTTGGTTATTAGAACTTTTATAAAAAGTTGACAATGCCAGTACATAATCGGAGTAAAAATTCCAGTCAAATCCCAACTCAAAGCTGATGGTTTTTTCATATTGCAGTCTTGGATTCCCAAAATTTCCTTCTCGCATCGCATTGTATTCTTCTGTTAGATCTGTGGTCCCATTTTCATTGATATCATAGTCATGCGTTCCGTCATTGGACCAGCGTTCACCAAACAAAGTATAAAAGCTGGCAAGTTGGTAAATATGACCGTAAAAAAAGTGAATCATAGATCGATCGGTAATGGGATGCGCTATACCAATCCTTGGACTCCAAGCTGTGATTGGCTCCACTTGTTTCAAAAGACCGAATGTTGCTAATGAATCATAATTAAAACGGGTAAATGTATTAAAAAAGTAATCAGATGCGCCCATAGCTGTGGTAACCGGATAATCAATATTCGGGTCAAAGTGGTCCATTCGAATGCCGGCATTCACAACTAATCCCTTGTATTCCATCTTGTCCTGGATATACCAGGCCAGTTGTTTAGGCCTTATAGGGGAAGCCACTTTGTGATTATTGCCAATATAAGATAAGGATCTATTATTTAATACATCAGAGTAATTAAAAGCTGAAACATTGTAATCAGTATAGTCAAATCCTGTTTTCAGCAAATTATTTTGATTTATCTGTGTTGATAAATCAAATTTCATACCAAATCGTTCTCGCACACCTTTATTGAATGCGTGAATATCTCGCTGCAGATAAAACCAATCATCTTTGTCTGTTCTGATCTCCGTCGTAGAATCGGGAGTGTCCTCATTTGTTTGCTTTGTGATAGAATTTGAAATACGCAGTTCATAATATGTTTTTTCAGATAGCATATGTGTAAATGAAATGTAATTCATTTGATCAGTATTTACTGTTTTACCTGCTGCTGCCCGATCCATGGGCAGAAAAATATTTTTCCCTGTACCTCTGGAGCCGGCCGTGCCTCCGGAGTTGAACCCCCAACTTGTTGAATACAGGCCTCCAAATTTGATTGCAATTTTTGGATGTAGATTAAAAGAAAGTTTCCAGGTCCCGTCAAAATTATCGGTGGAATGTGTAAGCGGACTGATCCCATTTACGGCACCATAATTTGATCTCCCTCCAAGGAAAAGTCCGACTCCTTTGATGAGGGGCCCCGAGATACTCCCTTGGACAGCGTATCCCCAATTTTGCACATAGTCGAATTTTTTGTGAATCCCTTCACCCGTTAAACTATCTATTTCGTTTACCCATTCTTCATCATCCCATTGCATATGGCCTCTGTGATCCGCTGACTGGAAATAATTTGGCCCCCAGTGATGCTTCCCTGATAATTCATTTGTGTATTCAAAATTACCGTGAAACGTATCCATCCCTTCCTTGGTTACAATATTAATTATCCCTGCTTGTGCATTTCCATATTCTGCGCTTAAGCCGCCAGTGATGATTGATATTGATTCAATATCATATTTTCCAACACCCGTGTAATTGTGTAGGCTTAATCCATCATTGCTGACCATTTTTACACCGTCAACATAGTACACAACATCGGCAGCAATAGAATTCATGTCACCACCGCGGATCATTCCCTGCCCGTTTACATCCATGCCAGGCTCTAAAGCAATTAGTTCGCCAACACTTTTCACCATGACGGATCGTTCAATATCTTCAGAAGTAACAATATATTCACTGTATGTCCGGTCAACCTCCACTCTGGGTCTTTCGGCTTTAACAGTTACTTCTTCGCCTGCGATTGCTTCTTCAACAAGAACAAAATCAACTGATGAAGTTCTATCAGGGTTTACTATAATATCTGTAATAGTAACCGGTTTATAACCAATCATTTGTGCTGTTATGCTGTAAGTTCCGGGTGCGACATTTAAAATAAGATAATATCCGTTTTGATCTGCAGCGGCGCCACGATTGGTTCTTTCTAAAATTACATTTACGCCTGCCAGTTGCTGGCCGTTTTGATTTTTTACACTGCCATTAATTTTACCGGTAATGCCGCCATATAATATTGTAGAGTCCAGTGAGAAAAAAATTGTGAGTATAAATAATACTTTTTTCACAATTATTAAAATTGGGTTAAGAATGAATAGAAGGAACCACCCCCGTATGGGGGTGGTTCCTTCTAGCGATTATTTTATAAGTAACAGTTTTCTTGTTTGTGTGAAACTGCCTGCTTCAAGGCGATAGAAATATACACCCGAAGGCATATTCCCCGCATCCCAGGCAGCTGTATGTGTGCCTGAAGTAACCACATTATTCACCAGTGTGCTCACTTTTTCTCCCAGTGCATTAAATACAGCAAGTTTTACTGCCCCAGCTTGTGGAACAGTGTAACTGATATTTGTTATGGGGTTGAAGGGGTTGGGGTAATTCTGACCCAGTTTGTAATTGGAAGCAATCGGGTCATTATCGGAAATGCCCGCAGTAGGTGTTTCATTATACCAGATTTCACCAATGTGAACAGCTGATGAATCATCATCTGTTACTCCAGCAATAATAAAAGTAGGGGCACCAGCGCCTATGGCAACATTGTCTGTTGTGTAACTCCAGGTTGCCGTATCTGCCGGAGCTTCGCCATCGGCATAGGCCCAGACAGATACTGATTGACCGTCAACGACTATTTTTTCCCAAAACCACGCATCATATCCAATAGCGGGATGTAAAGCGCCAGCTGATTCATTTATTTGAAAATAGAACTGACCAATCAGACCTATAGGTGAAGATACAACCGTATATACATTCAGATTTGTTAAGAATTCTGGATCTGTGGCTACACAGACATGTAATTGATCCCCATCCGTAGGGGTACCAGTTGTGGTAAATTTCACTTTCAAATACATGGTTACAGATTCAGGTGTTATTTCCGCATTGACATCCATGGATTGGTCAGTCTGAAACCAGCTGGTATTATTTCCAAATGGATCAGGGGCTCCAACTAACATCATACTTCCATCTGCAACTTCTGCAACTCCCCATCCCCACCAGGCCCAGGTGATATCACTGGTGATTTGTCCTTGTGCGTTTGCAGTGGCAGCTGTTTCGAAGGTCTCAGTCCACCCAGCATAAATAATATTTATGCTTAGCATCAGGATCAATGAAGCTATTAACGTTCTCTTCATTTTGTACTCCTTGTTTGTTTTGTTATGTTGATTTAAAACTTATATACAATCCCTAATTCCATTGTAAAAAACTGTAATGGCAATACTTCATATAAATCCCAATCTTCAAATGCACGTATATAACCAACTGCAACATGATAATTCAGGCCAAAGCGGAGATTCATGGTTTCATTGAATGAAGTATATCCGCCAAGCCCCAGATTCCCACCCCAGGCAACACGCCTGTCCGTGATTGGGTCCATTAGGTAAGTTTCGTCAAGTGGCTGGGTATACTGGCCGGGATATATTAAACCTTTTACACGATGTGCGTAATTATAAAATCCAATGCCATAAGAAAAGGAAGGTACAATCGTTTTTCCTGCGATTTGTGTTTGCTTGTTATTTAAATGTTTTTGTGTCTTTAGAATAAAATCATTCCATATCATATGGGCATTTGATTTGCTGCTAGAGTAATAATTATAATCTATGATCCACTGAAATTGCCGATCTTCAATGGATCCATGATTATATTTCTGATAATGGAATTCAAAAATAATATCTGTTTTATCGTTACTTCTATAAGCATATTGAATTCCTAATATTGGCGTTGAACCATACCAGTCGTTTAAACCTAAAACGGGAATACCTGCACCGGAATAAAAAGAGATACTTTGAGTTCTATCGGATGACTGGGCAACAGTAAATGAGGCGAATATTAATACTGTAATAATGCATGGAATTAACTGATTGGATGTGTTAGTTTGCTTTTGCAACATACTTTTTAAATATACAGAATTTGGTGCAATGTACTTATTAAACCCAGTAAGTATCAATATTTTCTATTAAAATATAAATCTAGACCTAGTTAGCTTAATATTTCTCAAGGTGACTAATGCTTCTGGAAAAAACAGTCATCCTTATTATAATTGAAATAAATGCTATTATTCGTAAAATTGTATTCATTAAATAGTTGGAAATACTTTATGTATTATTTAATAATAAAAACTTGTCATATCCTATTTTTCTTTCATTTTATTATATTTTGTCAACAGCTTTCGGAGATTGCTATTGGACCCTATATACAGAATGTGACCAGTAATTCTGCAGTGGTCTGCTGGGCCACAAAAATAAATAATCCGGTAGTTGTAGAAGCTTTCAGTATGAAAAAACTTTTCGGTGCAAAAAAACTCCTGTCGTATTATGAACATCATGAAATGATATTGCCTAATCTTGAACCGAATACATGGTATACCTATGATATATCGGGTCAAAATAATCCTGAAAGCATGGGAAAGTTTTTGACATTTCCCGATGGTCTTGAACCATTTCAATTTGCTGTATTAGGAGATACGCGTTCTCGACATGATGTCCATAGCAAAAATGTAGATAGAATTATTGAAAAAGAACCCTTATTTGTGTTACACACGGGCGATATGGTTGCAAATGGATTAAATATTCAACATTGGGAAACATTTTTTGATGTGACAAAAGATTTAATGCGGTCAATACCTTATTTCCCCACTTTAGGTAATCATGAAAAGGATTCTAAATATTATTATGATTTTTTTCATCTTCCAGGAAATGAGAGGTATTACAGTTTTAATGTTGGAGATGCCCTGTTCATTTGTCTTGATCTGGAAGGTATACAATATGAGACACCTGATTATATAAAGAAAGAAAATCGGGAATTTTTCTGGAATAACCATGAATTACCCTACTTTGAAGAACAAAAGAAATGGCTGGACCGCACTTTGACTCTCTATAAAGATGCCGGGTTCATTTTTGTATTTTTTCATCAGCCCTTAATCAGTGTCAAAAAAAGTCGTGTGAAGGGTGCAAAAATGAGACGGAAATTCTGGGGAGATATTTTTGAGCGACATCGTGTGCAAATTGTATTCAGCGGCCATGACCACCATTACCATCATGCCATGAGCGGCGGAACACATTATATTACAACCGCAGGTGGCGGTGCCAATTTATATGACATTGATGCTATTCAATCGGAAACCGTAAAAGCGATAAAAAAAGAGCATTTTATTTTAGCAGATGTTAGTGAAAATACAGTCATATTAAATGTGATTGATATAAATGGAGACCGACTTGATACGGTGACTGTTTCAAAGCGAAATTAGTTTCTACAAAATATGAATTCTGTTTTATACTTTTCACACTTCAAATCTAACTGAACAATAAATCAATAAGATGATAAAAAAATGTACACTCCGGTTCGAAATCAAATAAACTATAATCAATTTCAATTATATGGTTTAATTACCCTTCGTGTACTTATTGGATGGCATTTTTTGTATGAAGGCATTTCCAAAATCACGAATCCTTATTGGTCTTCGGCCGCATTTCTCATGGAATCAAAATGGATTTTTTCCGGTTGGGCGCAAGCAATATTAACCAATCCATCTGCGGTTGCCGCTGTCGATTTTTTAAATATGTGGGGATTGACAGCCATTGGACTTGGTCTTATTTGCGGATGTTTTGCCCGGTGGGCAGGAATCGCCGGAATGATACTTCTGGGCATATATTATCTTACCAATCCACCATTCCTGGAGTTGGAATATTCCATGCCCGCAGAAGGAAGTTATATGATTGTAAATAAAAATTTGATTGAAATGTGTGCGCTTTATGTATTGACGGTTTTCCCGACCAGTACTATCGTTGGGATTGATCGGCTCATTTTAAAAAGATGAACCAAAACGCTAACCCGGAGATTTAATCATGAGTGAAAATAAATCTGTTGAAAATGCAGGGAGAAGAGAGATTATAAAAGCCCTGGGGACAATTCCTGTTCTTGGGGTGTTTTTTTATAAGTTGTTTAAGAAACACGCTTTGGAAGAAATCCGCAATGCTTCGGTCATGGAAGAATTAGGAGAAATAAAAAAAGTGCCATCAGTTATCACATCGAAAGAACCCGGGGAATTGCTTCGTCTTGGCATTATCGGTTATGGCGGACGCGGTCATGCTTTATTACGTGCGGCTGGATTTACCACACCGGAATGGACCGACAATGCAAAGCAGCGGGCTGAAGAAAATAAAATGGATAAGAGCTATGAAACATTTGTAGGTCAAACAGATTTGAATGTCGTCTTAAATGGTGTTTGCGATATTTATGATACTCGGGCAGAAGAGGGATTGGTCGCATCTACCAACGATGATAGACCGGGTTCAGGCACACGAAAACTAACTACGGCAAAAAGATACCGTCATTATCAGGATATATTAAATGCAAAAGATATTGATGCCGTCATTATTGCAACACCGGATCACTGGCATGCTCAAATGATCATCGATGCGGTTCAAGCCGGTAAACATGTATATTGTGAAAAATGTATGACTCGTACTTCGAGTGAAGCATTGGACGTTTATGATGTGGTTAAGAATGGTAATGTTAAATTTCAATTGGGGCATCAGAATCGCCAGATTGAAACCCATTTGAAAGCAAAAGCCATTGTTGAAAAAGGAATATTGGGACCAATTACACTCATAGAATCAACGACCAACCGCAATGATCCTGGAGGAGCCTGGCAATATGAAATTGAGGATGAAGGCACAGCCAAAACGATTGATTGGAAACAGTTTCAGGCCAAAGCGCCTACCAAACTTCCCTTTAATGCTGAAAGATTTTTTCGATGGAGAAAATGGTTTGATTATGGGACTGGTCTTGCGGGAGACCTGCTGTCGCATGAGTACGATGCGGTGAATCAAATTATGGATCTGGGTATCCCCAAAACTGCTGTAGCCTCTGGTGGCATCTATTTCTACAAAGACGGCAGGGATGTGCCGGATGTATTCCAGGTAGTATATGAATACCCGGACAGGAACCTGACCTACATGTATAGTGCCACACTGGCCAGTGGGAAATCAAGAGGACGTGTTTTCATGGGCCACGATGCTCATATGGAAGTTGGCAGGGACCTAACTGTAAATCCGGACCCGCAATCAACCCGGTATAAAGATAAAATGGAAGAGGGCATGGTCAGTGCTTCCCTGCCGCTATTTACCTATACCACGGGTTCGAAAGAAATTGATGGCATTACTTCTGCCACATCAAAATATTTTGCAAAAAAAGGCTTAGTATATACCTATCGTGAAGGAAAACGGTTTAACACGTCTCATCTTCATATGAAAGAATGGATCGATGCCATCCGCCACGGAACGGAAACCAGTTGTAATATCGAGCGGGGATTCGAAGAAGCGATTACCTGCCATATGGCTACTGAATCTTATCTGAGGAGAAAAGTTGTGGAATGGGATCCTGTAAATCGGAAATTAATTTAGATTGATCTGGTCAAAGATTACAGTAATGATAAATAAAAAGGAGTGAAAATGAATAGACATCAACAATTCAGTATAATGATGTTTCTCCAGTACGCAATCTGGGGATCATGGACAACAGCCTTGGGTGCATATTTAAATAAGATTGGTTTTGCGGGCAGTGAAATTGCTGCCATTTACGGCTGTATGTGGCTCGGTTGTATTGTTGCCCCTTTTGTAGGTGGGCAAATTGTTGACCGGCTTATGGAAACACAATTGTTTTTGGGGATAGCCCATCTTGCCGGTGCAGTGTTCCTATACATGACTGCTATGCAGCAGGACTTCAGTTCCATGTGGACCTGGATGTTTATCTATTGCCTGTTTTATGCCCCTACCCTGGCTCTGACCAATTCTATCTGTTTCCGTCATTTAACAAATGCAGAAGAAGAATTTGGCAAGATTCGTATGTGGGGCACAATTGGCTGGATTGCTGTAGGATGGATGGTAACATTCATGCGCAGCAACTGGCAAACGGAAAGCTGGGCTGGTGGAAGTGACCTGCTTGTTTTTGCTGCAGTAGCGTCAGCGATAATGGGATTATTTTGTTTTTCGCTGCCAAAGACAAAACCTATTGACAGTAAACAAAATCCTCTGGCGTTCCTGGAAGCACTCTCCCTGTTGAAGGACCGCAACTTCCTTATTTTTATGCTGGCGTCATTCGTGGTAACCACGGAATTACAGTTTTACTACATTCCTACTGCGCCCTTTCTAATGGATATGGGTGCGGAAGAAGCCTGGATTACGGCGATCAAAACAGTAGCTCAGATCGCCGAAGTTGCTGTTTTACTGTTCTTGCTGCATGTATCCATTAAAAAACTTGGCGTTAGGATCACAATGGCCATAGGCATTCTGGCCTGGCCCATTCGTTATTTTCTTTTTATGGTACCCAGCCTGCCTGTGGTTATTTCATCGCTGACACTCCATGGATTTGGTTATGCCTTTTTCTTTGTAACATCCCAGATCTATGTAAATATGAAAGCCAAAGATGATATGCGTGCCTCGGCTCAGGCTATGTTGACCTTTTTTACATTAGGTGTTGGCAACTATCTTGGCACGTTATTCACAGGCTATATCTGGGATACCTTTAAAACACCAGCCGGGGATACAATCTGGTGGAAGTTTTTCCTTGTCCCTGCATTATTATGTACTGTGATGGCTTTTATTTTTCTTTTCTTCTTTAAAGATGATTCGAATACATCAGAAGTT